>ENA-OQKF01000002-OQKF01000002.1-human-gut-metagenome-genome-assembly--contig:-NODE-2-length-291567-cov-19.364775_pt1 | contig 291567 bp, 230 predicted proteins | sample MGYA00242617_ERZ504784 | MGnify/ENA primary metagenome ERZ504784 (study PRJEB26092, sample SAMD00036364) | human gut metagenome | host: Homo sapiens | study: EMG produced TPA metagenomics assembly of... | reverse complement strand
ACGGAGTAACGGCCGCCGACCCAGTTCCAGAAGCCGAACGCGTTGTTCGGGTCGATGCCGAACTCGGCGACCTTCTCCAGGTTGGTGGAGACGGCGACGAAGTGCTTCTTGATGGCTTCGGCGTTCTGAGCCTCGTCGCCCTCGGCGATGGCGCCGTTGGCGGTGAGCTCTTCGAGCAGCCAGGTGCGGGCTTCGCGAGCGTTGGTCAGGGTCTCCAGGGTGGTGAAGGTCTTGGAGACGATGATGAACAGGGTGGTCTCCGGGTCGAGGCCCTTGGTCTTCTCGGCCAGGTCGTTCGGGTCGATGTTGGAGATGTAGCGGGCGGAGATGCCAGCGTCAGCGTACGGCTTCAGAGCTTCGTACACCATGACGGGGCCCAGGTCGGAGCCGCCGATGCCGATGTTGACCACGGTCTCGATCTTGCGGCCGGTCACACCGGTCCACTTGCCGGAACGCACGTCGTCAGCGAAAGCGTAGATCTTGTCGAGTGTCTCGCGCACGTCCTTGACGGTGTCCTGACCGTCAACGATGTACTTGCCCTCGTCTTCGACCGGGCGGCGCAGCGCGGTGTGCAGCACGGCGCGGTCTTCGGTGTTGTTGATGTGCACGCCGGTGTACATAGCCTTGGTGCGCTCATCGAGCTTGACGGCCTTGGCAAGGTTGGCGAACAGCTGGAGGGTTTCCGGCTTGATCAGGTTCTTGGACAGATCGAAGTGCAGGTCGCCGGCGTCGAAGGACAGCTTCTCGACGCGCTCGGCGTCCTCGGCGAACCACTTCTTGAGGCTCACGCCTTCGACCTGAAGCTCGTCATAGTGCTTCTGCAGGGCAGCCCACTCAGGGGTCTGGGTGGCGTCAACGGGCGGATTGATGGCCATAGGATTCCATTCCTTTCATCAGTGACTGGAGCGCCCTTGCACACGGCTCGGATGCGCTCCGTATCACCAAACAGAATACTCACAAATTCGGACATGAACAGAACAAAATGAGTCAGCGATGTCGGATTGCCATCGTTTGCATTATCGAACAGTTCGTGGCGCGGCGCAACCGTCATCTTCGACTGAGCGGTCGCGACACAACCGCCAATCCGCCGATTGGACTTTTCGCTGGGATGTCTTATACTTAATTTCTTGTGCGCGGCTGGCGAAATGCCTTCCGCGAACCAAGCCACTTTAGCTCAGTCGGTAGAGCGGCTCACTCGTAATGAGCAGGTCGTCAGTTCGATTCTGACAAGTGGCTCGGATGCCCTAGGCTGGTCGGTCTGTAATGGCTGTCCGGCCTAGGGTTTTGCATATCTCCCACACCTGTGGAAACACGGATATGCACGCGCGAGTGGCGGAATTGGTAGACGCGCAGGATTTAGGTTCCTGTGTCTTTGACGTGTGGGTTCAAGTCCCATCTCGCGCACCGGCTTGAGCCTCTTGGAAGCATTGGATTGCCAACGCTTCCGGGAGGCTTTTCGTATATGCGCGCGGCAGCTGCAAGCCCTTGCGGACACCTCTACATATGGCAATGCCAAGGCGGCAAATATAATGGGCCACAGCATTGCGGGTCTGAGCCTGTGCGCCATGAGCCTGTGTGAGTCAAGGAGAGAAGTGTATGTCCGCCATTCTTACGCCGGTTGGTCTGTTGCTGATCATCCTCGCCGGCTATCTGTTCAAGCGGTTCGGCCTGTTCGGGCAGAAGGATTATCGCGTGCTGCAAACCGCGGAATTCAACATCGTGCTGCCCGGTGCCATCGTATACTCGTTCGCCACCAATCCGCATGACATCTCGCTGCTGCTTATTTCGGTATTCGCATTCCTGTTTGCTTTTATCCCGGTCGTGTTCATCTTTCTGGCCACCCGCAAGCGCAATGTGACCGACCGCGCCTTCCTGATGCTCAACGGTGCCGGCTTCAATCTCGGCTGTTTTTCTTTCCCGGTCGTCCAGTCATTCTGGGGTGCGGGCGCGGTGGTGCCGGCTGCGATGTTCGATATCGGCAACTGCGTGATGGTGGCCGCCGGCACCAATGTGCTCACCCAGCAACTGCTGCATATTCAGCCCGGCAAAACACTTGCCGAACAACACGCCGGTTCGGCTCCCACCCTACCGTACGAAAAGCCCAAGGATCGCGACGCCAAACGGCTTGCCCGCCGCGCATTGCTGCGCACCATCGGCAAGAGCTTCTTCGGCTCGGTGCCGTTCGACACGTATCTGCTCATGATCGTGTTGACCGTCGCCAACGTGAAGATTCCCGATTGGATCGCCTCTATAACCCAGCCATTGAGCGGCGCCAACGCGCTGGTGTCGATGCTGATGGTGGGCATGCTCATGGACCTGCCCCAATCCAAGCATGACGTGAAGGAAGTCATGGCCGTCATCGCTTGGCGTATACCGTTCAGCGTCGCCTTCGCGTTGATCGCGTGGTTCCTGCTGCCGTTCTCGGCTTCGATTCGCGCCGTGATGGTGATCTGCGCGTTGGCTCCGATCGCCATTTTCTCCACGCTGTTCACCGACAAAGTACTCGGCAACGCCAAACTGGCCGGCTTCTCGCTGGCAATCACCGCGATGATTTCACTGGTGATGATGGCTGTGGCTCACGCGCTGATGGGCGTGTGAGCAAATGCGCAAGTAGGCACACGGCGGGTGCACGGTCAGACGAGACGCAGCCCACATAGGCTCGTCCCCCGACCGCCAGTTGCTACCGGCGCAGCAGCTTGTGCGCCAGATTGCTCACGCCGAAGCGGAACTTATCCACCGGCAACGTGAATTTTCCTACCATCTGCTCGACGTAGCCGTTAAAGCCCTGCTTGAATTCCAGCACGCCGCGGCCCTCGTCGTTCGGATCGTCGAACACGCCGGAAATGCCGTAGAAGTTGTAGCGGCTCACGCCCTGTTCCACACACAGATGCAGCATTGCTTCGTACTGAATCAGCGCCGAGGCGTAGAACGGCTTGTACTCCTCCAACGAACCGGAATACTGATAGACCACCTCATTGGGGTGACTGACGAACATTGAAGCCGCTGCCGGCAGCACATCGCCCTTCCTGGCATATCCCTCCACCTCAGCCAGACGCTTGTCGGCGGCCGCGAGATTGCGCGATTCCTCCCCCAGCTGACGTTCGATACGCGTGGTCGGACGTTCATCGTATTTCGCCTGCAATCGAGCTACCTTGGCCTGCAACGCCTCACGCTTGGCGGTCATATCCGCCACATATTCGGCGATGTGGATTTCCGCGAGCATGAAATGCGCATCTGCGCCATACGCCTGCTTGAACTGGCGGAAATAGTCCGCGCCGCGCGTCGCGAACCCGCGGCGTTCACCGGTCCGCCGTTCGATATCGGCGAACACGTCGAACTCGTCGGGGCCGATTTCGCGAACGTGCACGCCCATCGACTGCGCCCGCTTGACGCTCCATTGAGCGCGTTTGCCGAATGATGCCAGCAGTTCCTTGCCGTTGGTGATGCCGGTGAGATCCTTGACGTACATCCACTGGCAGACCACGTCATAACCGGTATGGAATCCGCCATGCGTCCAGCCGGCATCGGCGAATCCGGCCAGTAGTGCATCGTTCGGCTCGCCGTCGGGCTGCCCGTTCGAGGAATACAGACGGTAGGCGACGTTAGGCCAGCATGCCACGGAAACAGCATGGTGGCGACGGGCCGATTCACGAATCGCCTCGGTTATGGCCCGCAGCAGAGCCGGATCATCGCTAATGCCGATGGGGCCGAAATATACGGAGCCATCTGCACCGAAACGACCATTGAGGTACAGAATCACGCAGCCGGTTACCAGATTGCCGGATGCGTCGCACACGCCAACGCATTCGGCTTCATGCCCACGAATCTTGGCAAGACGGACCTGCCCGGACCATTGCTGGAAGCTGCCCTGGCTTGTGGCTTCGGAAAGCCGGTCGAGCTCTTCGGGCGTAATCACGCCAAACGTATACGTCGTATCTGTTCGATTCGCAGTCGCGCTCATCTCGTCGTCACCTGTGCCTTATTTCTGTGTCCGTGCTCGCCACTGTTTGTCAGCGATGCAGCAGCTTGTGCGCTGCTTCGGATACACCGAAGCGCAGTCCGTCCACCGGCAGCGTGAACTTGCCCGGAAGCTCTTCCACGAATCCGCCGAAGCGAGTCTTGAACTGCCAGACGCCGTAGGAAGGATCGTTGGCGTCGAAAATACCGGAAATGCCGTAGAAGTTGAAGCGCTCCACGCCACGGGCGATGCAGTCAAGCATCGCCTCGAAGTGGATTAGGGAAGACGGGTAGTAATCCATGAAACGATCGTCCTCGCCGCTGGACAGGCAGACGACCTCGTTCGGATGCCAGAAGTAGACGCCGGCTTCCACCGGAATGACCGGGCCGTCCGAGGCGATGATGCCATTGACTTCGCCGATGGTCTTTTCCAGCGCCGCAATCTTCTTGTCTGCGGTGGCGATGCGCTTTTCCAGCGTTGCCGGGTCGGAAGCACCCTTCTTGGCCGTGCCTTCCGGCTGCTGTTGCGCGCGCTGGAGCAGGCGTTCGAGGTTGCGCTTGTCTTTGGAGGCCGCATTCAGCTTGGATTGCAGGGTGTCCAGATATTCGTCGAAATGGGTTTCGACCACCTTGAACTCGATCAGGTCGCCGAAGGTATCGAACAGACGCTCATAGTAGGCCAGATCGCGGCTCTTGAAGCCTTGACGTGCGGCGCTCATATCGCACAGCTTGACGAAAGTGCTCAGTTCGCCGCGTTCCAGTCGGCGCACGCGCAGACCGGAATCCTGGGCAATGCGGATGTTCTTACGGCGGTACTTGGAGAACGAGGCCAGCAGTTCCTTCTCATTATGAATGCCGTCAAGCCCCTTGACGAAGTTCCAGCGGTTCACCACGGATTCGTAGCCCACGGTGAAACCGCCATGTTTCCAACCGAAGCGGGCCATGTTGTCCATCATCGTGGTGTCCGGGTCGCTGGTCGGCTTGCCGTCCAGATCATGCAGACGGTAGACTGCGGCCGGCCAGCAGGATACGCTGATGGCGTGATGGGCCTTGGCCGAACGACGCAGGGCTTCGGTCATCGCCTCAACCACCTGTGGATTGTCATAATCGCACAGCGGTCCGCACCAGACCGAGCCTTCCAAACCGAAACGGGACCGCGTGTACACCACGTAGCAGGCGGCAATCAGCTTGTCACCGCGCTTGACACCCACATAGTCCACCGGACCGTTGAACGCACCCATGGCGGCCATCTGCGAGGTCTGCTGGAAACTACCTTGCACTTGAGCTGCGGAGAACGCATCCAGCTCGGCAGGAGTGATCTTGGTAGGGGTGAGCGAGGCGACGCCTGCATCGGATTGCGTCATAATCGAACCTTCTTACTTGTCGTTACTCTGATCGTTACTCTGGGCTCTGGAATGGCCTGTGTGCTGCGTCCGTTTACCGCGACAGCAGCTTGTGCGCAAATTGCTTCATGGCATAGGCGACCGGTTTGACCGGCAGCACGAACTCGCCCGGAAGTTCCTCGACATATCCGTTGAAGCCCTGCTTGAACTCCAGTACACCACGCCCCTCGTCATCGGGATCATCAAAGACGCCGTCGATGCCGTAGAAGTTGTAGCGAGACAGCCCGTGTTCCACGCAGAAATGCAGCATCGCGTCATGCTGAATCAGCGCGGAGGCGTAGAAGGGCTTGTACTGCTCGACGCTACCGGAGAACAGGTAGATGACCTCGCGCGGATGCTCCACGAATAGTGATGCCGCAGCCGGCAGTACATCCCCGTCTTTGGCGAACTCGGCCGCCTCGTTCAGGCGCTTTTCGGCTGCCGCCAGATTGCGGGTCTCCTCCCCCAGCTGACGTTCGGTTTTGGTGGTGGGGTGTTCGGCGTTTTTGGCGGTCAATGCCGCCACCTTGGCCGAAAGCGCTTCACGCTTGGACGTCATGTCCGCTACGTATTCGTCGATGTGGATCTCGGCAACCATAAAATGCGCTTTGCTGCCGAACGCTTCCTTGAAACGGTGGAAATATGCTTCGCCACGGTATTCGAAGCTACGGCGTTCAGCGGTTTGCTGCTCGATTCGTGCGAATACCCCCAGCTCGTCGTCCGACAGCTCACGCACGTGCACACCCATCGATTGGGCACGCTTCACGCTCCACTGGGTGCGCTTGTCATAGGACTTCAGCAGACTTTTCTCATCGGTAATGCCGGTCAGATCCTTGAGGTAGCGCCAACGCGGAACCGCCGTGTAGCCCACGGTGAAACCGCCATGAGTGAAGCCGATCGCCTCGAGCTGTTCTATCAGCTTATTGTCGGGAGCGCCATTCTGGTCATCCGGCAAAGAAGCTCCATTGGTGTCGCGAAGCCGATACGAGGATTCAGGGGTGATTTCCAGCTGTGAAGCACCCTTTGCCTTGGCATGGCGTTTCAGCGCATCCATGAAGAAGGTCAATGCTTCGGTGTCGTGATAGTCGCACATCGGGCCATCATGGATGACCGCAAATGTAGAGAATCGAGAGCGGTGAGTTTCGAACAGTGCCGCCGCGACGATCTTCTCGCCCTCCTTGAGGGCCAAATATTCGACGTCGATCCCCTGCGCGGTGCGAAGGCGTCCCATCGCCGAGGTTTGTTGGAAATTGCCTTGTGGATGCCTGGCGGAGAAATCATCGAACTCCTCGTCTGTCAACTTCACCAGCACAAAATCACGCATGCTTCCCTTTGCCTCCGAGTCAATCAGGCTCACCATGCTAGCATAGCGCGCACACGACGAATGGCGGCCGAGCAGATGAGGTGTGCACATCGTTCGCACTATTGCCGCCACGATGGTCCAAAGAACAATGGCCCAAAGATGATGAATGTCCGGCTTGCAGTGAATCAAACGCAGTGCTATATTCTCTACTTGGCTCTTGAAGCCACGCCACCTTAGCTCAGTGGTAGAGCATCCCCCTCGTTCGTGGGAAGGTCGGTAGTTCGATTCTATCGGGTGGCTCTTGTTCATCAAGAAGGCCGACGCACTAAGCGCCGGCCTTCTTTCGTATCGCCCTTGCTAGGTCATAGGCGCTTGCTAGACACTCGCCCGATTCGGGGGCTGAGTGCTGAGCCGCGACTCAACTGTGGCTTAGTCGCGGCTCAGTGCAGCTAGACAGCCTAGACGACTTAGTGCAGCAGGGCCTCGATGGCGGGGACCAAGGCTTTCAGCGCCTTGCCTCGGTGGGAAATCGCATTCTTCTCGGCCGGAGTCATTTCGGCGCTGGTCAGCGGCTCGCCTTCATGGTCAGGCTCAGTGCTGACGCGACCGGCAGGCTGGTCGTCCGGGACGAACAGCGGATCGTAACCGAAACCGTGTTCGCCACGAGCCTCGCGGATGATACGACCTGGCATGTCGCCGAGCTCCACTGTCTCCGACTTGATGGCGTATCGAGCATGCACCGGGGCAGGGCTCCCAGCGGCAGCCGTGGTGTGAACGGTGATGCCGTCGGCAGCCACTCCACCGGTCACGTCGGCACCGGTCTCGGTGTCCGGGACCACCAGCGCGGCGGCGCAACGGAAGCGCGCGGTACGCTTGTCATCCGGAATATCTTCGATTTGGGCGAGCAGCAGCGCATTATTGGCCTTGTCGTGGCCGTGAGCACCCGCCCAGCGAGCAGACAGAATGCCCGGAGCGTTACCCATCACATCGACGATGAGACCTGAATCATCCGCGACAGCGGGCAGACCGGTACGGATGGCCACAGCGCGGGCCTTGAGTAGCGCGTTCTCCTGGAAGGTGACGCCGGTTTCCACCGGATCCGGCAGGTGAAGGCTGCCAGCGGACACCAGTTCGATGTTTTCGGCATCCGCGCCAAGATCCTCTTCGAGAATGCGGCGGATTTCCACAAGCTTGCCTTCGTTATGGGTTGCGACGACGATTTGCATGAGGTTCTCCTTTAAGAAGGCTCCCCTTGTCAGGGGAGCTGGCTTAGTCTAGGGACAGAGCGGCACGCTGGGCGGCTTGCAGTTCCTTGTTGCCCTTTTCGGCCAAGTCAAGCAGGGTGCCGAGTTCGGCACGGTTGAACGGACGGTGTTCTGCGGTGCCCTGAATCTCGATGAAGGTGCCGGAACCGGTCATGGCCACGTTCATGTCGGTCATGGCCTGACTGTCTTCAATGTATGGCAGGTCAAGCATCGGAGTGCCGTTGATCACGCCCACCGATACGGCGGACACATAGTCCTTAAGCACGCGGCTGGCGGACTTGATATGGCGGTGCTTCTCCGCCCAATTGACTGCGTCGACCAAAGCCACGTACGCACCGGTTACGGAAGCCGTGCGAGTACCACCATCGGCCTGAAGCACATCGCAGTCAAGCTGAATCTGATTCTCGCCGAGCGCCTTCATATCGATGACGCCACGCAGGCAGCGGCCAATCAGTCGGCTGATTTCGTGGGTACGGCCACCGATTTTGCCACGTACGGATTCACGGTCGGTGCGTTCGGCGGTGGCACGCGGCAGCATCGAGTATTCGGCGGTGACCCAGCCGAGGCCGGAGTCCTTGCGCCAACGCGGCACACCGGGAGTAAAAGTGGCGGTGCACATCACGCGCGTGTTACCGCATTCGATGAGCACGGAGCCTTCGGGGGCGTCGGTGAAGTGGCGGGTGATGCGCACAGGGCGCAGTTCGTCGACCTTGCGGCCGTCGGCACGAATTATTTGGTGATTGCCAAGCATGTCTTTGATTTCAACCATGCGCCCCAGCATACGCCATCCGCTCTATGCCTGGATAGCAACTCGTCAACCATCATCGAACTACATCGCGCCGCTCTGATACGTCATCGTTGCCCGCCGCGTTATCACCATTGAGAGTTTCACTCATCCAGAGGGAAGAGTAGCCAATGTAACCAGAGGGATGCGGCCAGTGAGATACGGCCAGAGGACTTTGGTCTCTGTGGTCGAACCGTTAAGCGGACAGCCCAGTGGGCTGTCCGTAGGTAAGGGGAGCAGCTATGCTGCGACGGATTCCTATGGAGACGAAAGTTCTCGTCAGAGAACCTGAGTCTCCGTAGGAATCACTGGCTCGCCCTTCATGAGGCTCTGCGCGGTGATGGGCAGTTCGGACAACGCCTTGGCGTGGTAGTCGTGGGCGGCCATGATAGCGTCATGGCCCTGCCACTGCGCATCGATATGGCCGTGGTCCACGAAATCGACCAGCAGGTTCTTCCACGTCGGTTCGGGCGTGAAACCGGCCAGCTTCTCTTCCGAGCCGGAAATCACGTGTTCGGCTTCGGCTAGCGCGTATTCGTAGGAGCGGAATGCCAACTTGCGACCGGGCACTGTGGCCTTATCCTTGGACTTCTTCATGACCGGAACCATCGTGCCGTCAGCGCCTTCACGCTCGGTGAGCTTGTACACCATCGCACAAGTGGGAGCGCCGGAGCCGGTGACCAGCATGGTGCCCACGCCATAGGAGTCGACCGGCGCGGTCTGCAATGCGGCGAGCGCGTACTCATCCAAATCGTTGGTCACGGTAATGGTGGTGTTCGTGGCACCCAGGGCGTCCAGCTGGTTGCGCACACGCTGGGCCATGGCGGCCAAGTCGCCGGAGTCGATGCGCACGCCACCCAGTTCGGGACCGGCCACTTCGACGGCGGTTTTCACGGCTTCCTCGATGTTGTAGGTGTCCACCAGCAGCGTGGTGTTCTTGCCCAATGCCTCGATCTGCGATTCAAAGGCGTCACGCTCGGAATCATGCACCAACGTGAAGCAATGCGCGGCGGTGCCAATGGCCTTCAGACCATACAGCTGGGCGGCCAGCAGATTGGCGGTGCCCTTGAATCCGCCCACTACGGCAGCTCGAGCGGCGGCCACGGCGGCCCACTCGTTAGTGCGGCGTCCGCCCATATCCATGCAAGGACGATCCTTGGCTGCCGACGCCATACGTGAGGCGGCGGAGGCCACTGCGGAATCGTAGTTCAGCACGGATAGAATCAACGTCTCCAGTAGCGTGCATTCGCCGAACGTGCCTTCGACCTGCAAAATCGGGGAGTTCGGGAAGAACATCTCACCTTCGCGGTAACCGCGAATCGTACCGGAAAAGTGGAAGTTCTCCAGCCACTTAATGGTCTCGGGGCTTACCACGTGACGGTCGGCCAGGAACTTCAGATCCGCTTCATCCAAGTGGAAATGTTCCAGCGCATCCAGAATGCGGCCGGTGCCGGCCACCACGCCATAGCGACGGCCTTCGGGCAAGTGACGCGTGAACACCTCGAACACGCACTTGCGGTCGGCGGTACCGTCTTTCAGAGCGGCGTCGAGCATCGTGTATTCATACATGTCGGTCATCAGAGCCGGCGAATAATCGACCATTGCAAGGCCTTTCCTACATAAGTGGTGAAGTTGCACCTAAGTGTAGTCCAGGCAAAGCCATACAGCCCACTGGCGAAGCGGTAGACTCGATGCATGAGATTCATCGTGGCGTTGTGGCGCTTTGCGATCGCCGGTTTCTGCTTCGTGGGCACATATGAGGCATGGTCCAAACCGCAGTTCTGGGTGTATTTCACGTTCCAGACCGGTTTCGTGCTGGGCATCGTGATGCTGTGGTCCGGCGCGGCCACACTGCTCAAAGGTATTCAGCCGCCTGCATGGCTTAAGGGGTGCCTGACTGTGTACGCCATAGTCACCGCACTGGTGGCGTTCTTCCTGATGCCTCCGGACGACCCGGCATACGTGCCACAGGTTATTGGCATCATGACCAATACGATGCTGCACAAAATCGCCCCGATTATGGCGGTTATCGATTTCGTGCTATTCGACCCGCACCGGCGTTTCCGCTGGCATTACATGTTCTCGTGGCTGGCGTACTTCCCTGCATACTTGGTCTTCGTGCTGGCCCGTGCGGCGATTTGGCCGGGGTCCGGACCGGCGGCCGGCGGCAGTCCGTATCCGTACGACTTCATCAACCTCGACGCACTCGGCTGGCAAGGGTTCGGCATTAGCTGCGGCAAGCTGGCCATAGCGTTCTTCGTGATATCGCTCGTTGTCTGGCTGCTCGACCGCGCACTGCCGAGCAAGGCCTTACTCGGATAGACGCGCCCACGATCGACGCGCATCGGTCTTAGTGCCCAGCCGGCATCCAGCTCAGCACTCGATGGTTTCAGCATTCGATGGTCTCAGCATTCAATGGAATAGGCGCGGTTTTTGTACTCGCGCCAATCCGGCCAGTCTTCACCGGCGTCGATGGCACGCTTGATGTCGCCATAGTAATGGAGCTTGCGCTGCACGTGCATGGCCGCCTCGTTGAGGGCTCGGCGCTGCTCGTCCAAGGATTCGCGGCGAGATTCCAGCAGATCAAGGATTTCATCGATATGCTCGGGCTCATTGGACTCATACACGAAGAACTTTTTAAGATCGTCAATGGTCATGCCGGCGTTCTTGAAGCAGCAAATCGCGCGCAGACGGTCGATATGGCAGTCTTCGTATATGCGCTGGCCGGTTTCGGTGCGCTCCACGTTGGTCAGCAATCCCTGATCCTCGTAATAGCGCAGCGTAGAGGGCTGCATATGGAACTGCGTGGCCACCTGACGAATGGTGTAGGACATCATGACTCCTTACTGCGGCAACACGCCGAAGCATCGCAGCCGTTTGCATTCAAGTTCACTTGAACTGGAACCATAGTATCCAAGAACACTTACGAATACCGCTCAATCGGCGTCGGTCTGCCCATCGCAGGTAAGCATTCGTAAGAACAAGAATGACATTGTAAGGAGACTCAATGTTCGAGCCAACCGCCATCTATGCCCCCAACCCGCACCGTTACGACACGATGACCTACAACCGTGCCGGCACCTCCGGCCTCAAGTTGCCGGCCGTCTCACTTGGCTTCTGGCACAACTTCGGCGACATCACGCCATTCGACCAGATGAAGTCCCTGGTCTTCACCGCCTTCGACAACGGCATCACCCACTTCGACCTAGCCAACAACTACGGCCCCGAGCCCGGCCAGGCAGAGAAGAACTGCGGACTGCTGCTCGCCAAGTACTTCAAGCATCACCGCGACGAACTCGTCATCTCCACCAAGGCCGGCTACGAAATGTGGACAGGCCCCTATGGCGACCTCGGCAGCCGCAAGTACCTGCTCGCCAGCCTCGACCAGTCGCTGGAACGCTTGGGCTTGGATTATGTGGACATCTTCTACCACCACCACCCGGATCCGGAAACCCCGCTTGAGGAGACGATGGGCGCGCTGGCTCAGGCCGTGAACTCCGGCAAGGCCCTGTACGTGGGTCTGTCCAACTACGATGGTCCGACGATGGAAAAGGCCGCCGCAATTCTGGCAGAACTGCACGTGCCGTTCATCATCAACCAGAACAAGTACAACATCCTCGACCGCACCGTTGAAAAGAACGGCCTGAAAGAGACCGCCTTCAAGCTGGGCAAAGGCCTTATCACCTTCTGCCCGCTGGCTCAGGGCCTGCTGACCAACCGCTATCTCAACGGCATTCCGGCCGACAGCCGCATGGCTCACGATCCGCGATTCCTCAACGATTCCGCTCTGACCGAGAAACTGCACAAGCAGGTCATGGATCTGAACAATCTGGCCGCCGAACGCGGCCAGACGCTGGCCGAGATGAGCCTGGCATGGCTGCTGCACGACGGCAAGGTGACCTCCGTGCTGACCGGAGCCTCCAAGCCGCAGCAGATTCTCGACAACATCGGCGCGCTGAAGAACACCCACTTCAGCGACGAGGAGCTCAAGCTCATCGACGAGATTTCGGCTCGGTGACCATTTTGGCTCCCCTCGCTGAGGGGAGCCAAGTACCACCTTTAGCGCGTCATTTCCTCATAAATCCGCTTGCAGTCGGGGCAAACCGGGTACTTGGACGGGTCGTGCTTGGGGACCCAAACCTTACCGCACAGGGCGACCACCGGACGACCGGTCGCACGCGATTCAGCGATACGGTCCTTGGATACGTAGTGCGCAAAACGATCGGCGTCGCCACCATCGTCACGAACCGGCGACTCCTTGGTCTCCGGACGCTCCAGCACCGACGTGCCGGCACCTTGGTCCGGGTTGCGCAGCGGTTCGGCATCATCAACGAACATCTCGGCAAAAGTCATGGTGCACTTCTTTCCTCGCATTCAACGATTCGACTGCACTCCATCATAGATTCCCGTCGTTACCCGCGAAACCCAGTGGCGCGTAATCCGCACACCTCCACACACCCATGTCGCGCATCACGCCACCCCGCCACATACAATGCCACATACAATGCCGCACACGACGCCACACCGACGCCACATACGGCACCGCACACACTGCCTCATACGCCGACGCGACAACAATGCACGCTCGGCAGCACGAAGCACACCACTAGCGGTAGGCTATAAAGCATGACTATCGCAGTATGCCCCGGCTCGTATGACCCCGTTACCGCCGGACACTTGGATGTAATCGAGCGCTCGGCGCGGTTTTTCGACGAGGTGCATGTGGTGGTGGCCGTCAACGCCGCGAAAACACCGATGTTTTCCGAAGCCACCAGAGTCGACGTGATCCGCCGCGCCCTTGACAAAGCCGGTTGCAAGAACGTCACCGTTTCTTCCACCGACGGCCTGATCACCGACTACTGCAAGAAGGTCGGCGCCACCGTTATCATCAAGGGTCTGCGCCAGAACGGCGACTATGAAGCCGAGCTCGGCATGGCGCTGGTCAATCGCAAGCTCGCTGGCATCGAAACCCTGTTTTTGCCGGCCGATCCGATTCTTGAACACATCTCCAGTTCCATCGTCAAGGACGTGGCCCGCCATGGAGGCGACGTGACCGGCATGGTGCCCGATTGCGTCGTGCCGATGCTGGCCGATGCCCTGGCCGAGGAACGTCAGCGGAAGGACTGATGCACTAATGACTATGAGCGATGACCACCCTACTGGATACGTCGATCTGACCAAACCGAATGCGGACGCCGCATCGTCCACTCCGGAGCCGTCCGCCCCGGAACCGCCCGCGTCTACGCAAGCCGCGCCGGCACCCACCGAAGAGGCCGATGTTCTCGCCGGATCGCCGCCCGCCGCGCCTACCCCTACTCCGGCACAGATGCAGGCCAAAGCGCAGGCCCAAGCAGCTCAGCAGACCCGGGCACAGGCTCAGACCGCTCAGGCCGCCGGCATTCGCCCCTCGTTCATGAACGAAATGCCCGACCTGCGAGAAACCACGGACGACGACCCGGCCACGGTCAAGAGCCACGAGGAATTCACCACGGTGTATGACATCATCGACCAGCTCGAGGCGGCACTGGGCGAAGCGAAGTCCAGCATATTCGCCCCCGGCATGGTGAAGGTTGACCGCGACGAATTCACCGACCAGCTTTCCGAGTTGAAGAAAATGCTGCCGGTGCAGTTGGAGCGCGCCTCCGCCCTCATGCGCGAGGCCGAACGCCGTCTGGAATCGGCACAGACCCAGTCCAACGCCATCGTCGCCTCCGCACAAAGCCGCGCAGCCAACATGATCAGGGACGCCAACGAACAGGCACAGTTCCTGGCCGGCCAAGAGAACGTCACCGAGCTTGCACGGCAGAAAGCGCGCGCGATTCTTGACCAGGCACAGACCAAAGCCGACCATCTGACCCAAGGCGCGGACCAGTACTGCACTACGGTGATGGAAGGGCTGTCCCAGCAGCTCGGCAAACTCAGTCAAGATGTGCAGGCCGGTCTTAACGTGCTGGAAGAGCGCCAGCGCGCGGCCCGCGAACAGATGCCGCACCTGACGCTGAACGACTATCCCGAAGCCCAGTAACGCCAGCAACGCCGGCAACATCAGTAACGCGAAATAACGCCAGTAACGAATAACTCCAGCCAACATACGAAAGGCACCAAGAACATACCATGGCACGAGTTGAAGATTCCCCGTGGGCCATTCCGGTAGCGCAGATTGCTTCGCGCGCCGGTCAATCCAAGCCGATTGACGCCGATTTCCCGGCACCTTCCGGCATTGGCGACAGCATTGTCGGCATCAAGGAAGGTGAGCCCGTACACGTGAGCGGGCAGTTCGATTCGATTGTGGACGGCCTGATCTTCACCGGCCGCCTGGTCGCGCCATTCGTCAGCGAGTGCACGCGCTGCCTGAAGCCGATTGACGAGGACTGGCCGGTTGATGTGACGGTGTTCTTCCCGTACGAGTCGGGTCAGGACAAGGCCAACGGCAAGGGCGGCAAGAGCAAGAAGGACGACGAAATCGACATCATCGCCGGCGAGGACGAGTCGGAAGACACGTATCCGCTGCTGGAGAACGGCGCATTCGCGGACATCGAGGCGATGATCCGCGACACGCTGGTCGAATCGCTGCCGTTGCAACCACTGTGCCGACCGGATTGCAGGGGTCTGTGCTCGCAGTGCGGTGCCGATCTGAACGAGGATCCCGACCATCATCACGATGTGACGGATATCCGTTTTGCCGGATTGGCGGGGCTCAAAGCCCAGCTCGAGGCCGAGCAGAACGGCGAGCAGGCCGAGTGACGCGCGCCTGAACGAAGTTTGTACGAGCCGTGCGTTAAGATAACGGACGCTTAAGCTCAATTGTTCGAACGAAATAGAGGATACTCAAATGGCACTGCCTAAGTACAAGACCTCGCGCGCCAACACGCATTCGCGTCGCGCGAACTGGAAGGCCACCGCTGCTGCGACCGTGAACTGCCCGAACTGTGGCGCTCCGGCCCTGCCGCACATGGCTTGCCCGAGCTGCGGTAACTACCGCGGCCGCACCTACCGCTCCGCCATCCAGCCGGCTCACACCAAGTGAGTCCTGCGATAACGGCTTGAATGAAGGCCCTGCCATCGACGGGTGGCGGGGTCTTCGCATAAGTGCACCATTGCGTACACCATCGCATCGCAAACAACACAACACAACACAACACATCACCATCGCGTGAAGGACCATACAACAATCATGAGTAATGAAACCCCACAGCAGCCGACGCCGGCCAACGAGCTTCTTGAAGCGTTGGGCACCACTCTCAGCCCGGATCTGCTCGTGCAGGCACTCACCCACCGTTCCTTCTCGCATGAGCACCCCGGCGTGGCCAATTACGAACGCCTCGAATTCCTGGGAGACGCGGTGCTCGAACTGGTCTCCACTGAAACGCTGTTCACCATTCACCCGGATATGACCGAGGGGCAACTGGCCAAGATGCGCGCCAAGGCCGTCTCCGAAGACGCGCTGAGCGCCATCGCCAAAACCAAGCTCAAGGTGGGCCCCTACATTCTGCTGGGTCACGGAGAAGCCGAGCAGGGCGGCGCGGAGAAGAACTCCATCCTATGCGACATCGTGGAATCGCTCATCGGCGCGACCTTCCTGGAACACGGCATCGACGAGGCACGCAAGGTGATTCACCGGCTTATTGACGACACGCTCGCCGAAGTGGCCACCGAGGGCCCGGCACTTGACTGGAAGACCTCGCTGACCGTCAAGGCGCACGGCCTCGGCAAGGAGGAGCCTGTCTACCATATGGAGGTCTCCGGCCCGGAATACGCGCAGATCTTCACCGCGCGCGTCTCATTGGGCGAGAACGGCGACATCATCGGCATCGGTAAGGGCTCCAGCAAGCGTAAGGCGCAGCTGGCGGCCGCCGAAGCGGGCTGGAAGTCACTGGACTCGTTCAAGACGCGGACTAAGTAAGCCCGCTGTCGGATTTGCGAATAGACTAATACCAACATGAGCGACGAGTCGCGCCGGGGCCACAAGTCTCGGGGAAGCGACTGGAATCAGACACGCGGGCACCCGGCCCCATCCCAAGGTCGGGCAGGTTCGCGACAAAACCTATGAGGTGAGAGGAATCATGGCTTTACCCACGCCTTTGCAGGCATTCAGCGGTGTACCGAAAATCAACACGGCCCCCGATAAGCAGACCATCGTCGATGGCGAGAAGATGACTGGCGCCCAGGCGCTGATTCGTTCGCTGGAGGACCTCGGCGTCGAGGACGTCTTCGGCATTCCTGGCGGCGCGATTCTGCCCGTCTACCACGAGATCAAAGACAACACGAAGTTCCGCTTCGTGCTTATGCGCCACGAGCAGGCCGCCGGCCACGCCGCCGAAGGCTACGCACTGGCCACTGGCAAGGTGGGCGTGTGCATCGTGACTTCCGGCCCGGGTGCCACAAACGTGGTCACGGCCATTGCGGACGCGAACATGGACTCCGTGCCCATGGTCGTGATTACCGGTCAGGTGGGCGTGCAAGCCATCGGCACTGATGCCTTCCAGGAGGCGGATATCGTGGGCATCACCTACCCGGTGTCCAAGCACTCCTTCCTCGTGACCCGCGCGCAGGACATTCCTCGCGTGCTTTCCGAGGCGTACTACATCGCCAACACCGGCCGCCCCGGCCCGGTGGTCGTGGATCTGACCAAGACCGCACAGACCGGCGACATGTACTACTCATGGCCGCAGCGCATGATTCTGCCCGGCTACAACCCCACCACCAAGGCGCACGGCCGTGTGCTGTCCGACGCGGCGAAGCTGTTCTCTCAGTCGTACCGCCCGGTGCTGTATGTGGGTGGCGGCGCCGCCCGCTCCAACGCCGGCGCACAGGTCAAGGCTCTGGCCGACCTGACCGGCGCTCCCGTGGTCACGACCCTGCCCGCACGCGGCATCATTCCCGACTCCGACCCGAAGAACCTCGGCATGCTAGGCATGCACGGTACGATTGCCGCAACCGGCGCCGTGCAGCGCGCTGACCTGCTTGTGGCCATCGGTGCACGTTTCGACGACCGCGTGACCGGCAAGCTCGACGCCTTCGCACCGACCGCCCGCGTGATTCACATTGACATCGACCCGGCTGAAATCGGCAAGAACCGTCAGCCCGACGTGCCGATCGTGGGCGATGTGGCTACCGTGCTCGACGACTTGATTCCCGAGATTCAGCGTACGCAGGCCATTCAGGGCAAGCCGAATCTGGCCCCCTGGTGGAAGGCGATCGACGGCTGGCGCGAGGAATACCCGATGACGTGGGATGAGCCGACCGACGGATCGCTGGCCCCGCAGTGGGTCATCAAGAAGCTCTCTGAGATGGCCGATCCGTCCACCATCTGGGTGACCGGTGTGGGCCAGCACCAGATGTGGGCTTCGCAGTTCATCGATTTTGAGAACCAGCACGCTTGGATCTCCTCCGGAGGCCTCGGCACGATGGGCTACGGTCTGCCGGCTGCCATCGGCGCATCCGTGGGCTCGGCCCGTGAATTCGAGGGCAAGAAGCCGGTGTGGCTGATCGATGGTGACGGTTCCTTCCAGATGACCTCTGAGGAGCTGGCCGCCGCGTTCCTGGACCACGCTCCGGTGAAGATCGCGATTCTGAACAACTCCGTATACGGCATGGTCCGTCAGTGGCAGACGCTGTTCTACGAGCACCACTACTCGCAGACCAACCTGCTCGATGGTGAAGCGCACGGTGCCGATGGTGCGGCGGCACTGGCCGACGGCGATGCGCCGCTCGAAGTGCCTGATTTCATCAAGTTGGCCGAGGCATACGGCTGCGTGGGTATCCGCGCGTTCACCGAGGAAGAGGCGATTGCCGCCATCGAAAAGGCGAACCAGATCAACGACCGCCCGGTGCTGATCGACTTCCGCGTGTGGAAGGATGCGATGGTGTGGCCGATGGTAGCCGCCGGCGCCCCCAACGACGAGGTGACGTACAAGCCCGGCATCAAGCCGCTGGCTGGCGGCACCCCGGCTCCGGGAACCGGTCCGGACGAGCATGCGACCGGCGTGTTCGAGCACGAGACCGCCGCTGCCACTGCGAGCGAGCACTGAGGAGAGGAGAACACTCATGGCTAACTATCCTGCATCCCAGCCTGGTTCCCAGCGTCATACGCTGTCCGTGCTGGTGGAGAACCGCCCAGGCGTGCTGGCGCGTATCGCCGGCCTGTTCGCCCGCCGTGCGTTCAACATCAACTCGCTGTCCGTCTCCCCCACCGAGCGTCCGGACATCTCTCGCGTCACGGTGACCGCCGACGTGGAGGCCGTGCCGCTGGAGCAGATCATCAAGCAGCTCAACAAGCTGCTGCATGTGCTCAAAATCGTGGAACTCGACCCGAACTCCACCGTGGAACGCGAACTGGTGCTCATCAAGGTGGCCGCCAACGAATCCAACCGTTCCGACGTGCTGGAGATCGTGCGTCTGTTCCGCGTGCGCGTGGTGGACGTGAATCCGGAATCGCTGACCATTGAGGCCACCGGTGCCGAAGGCAAGATCGACGCCCTGCTGGGGCTTTTGGAGCATTACGGTGTGATTGAGCTGGTGCGCTCCGGTGCCGTAGCCGTGACCCGCGGCCCGCGCGCCCTGAGCGAAAAGGTCGTCGGTTCCGAGGTTACCGGGCGCTGATTCGGCGACTGCGGGAAGACCCAGTCCAAGCTCAAAAGGCGGATGCGCATGATGCATATCCGCCTTTTTTCATGCGTGCATACCTCATCACCCGTACTGCAAGCAAAACGACAGCACCTCATGCTAGCATTATGACAGCAACAAGGAGGTGCATCATGGCAACATTGACCATCCGAAAAATACCCGATGAGCAGATTCAGCAGCTCAAAGAAGTGGCTGAGAAAAACAACCGCTCCATGGAATCTCAGGTGCGATCCATTCTTGAAGAATGGCTGGCTGGCACGGTGGCGCATGAAATCACGCGAAAGACCAATTTCTATGACGAGATCCGCGAATTCATGAAGAACATGGATTTTGAGGGACTCGACAAGGGGGAACTCCCACTATCCGAGCGAAATTCCGCCGATTCCCGACCGCCAGTATCTTTTGAATAGGAATCGGCCATGATTATTCTGGACACCAACGTCATCAGCGAAATCATCAAGAAACAGCCAGACGAACACGTTGCCAATTGGCTGAGGAACCAAGATACAAGCAATTTGGCAACCACCGCCATCACCGTCGCCGAGTTGTTGGCCGGAATATGTCGCATGCCTGAAGGCAAACGACGAAAGTACACAGATACGACCGTCAAGCTGGCGCTTATGACATTAGAGGACAGAACGTTCGCATTTGACACTCAGGCAGCTGCGGATTATGCCCATATCCTTGTCGAACGCGAACACAGGGGCACACCTACCAGTATTCAAGACGCCATGATTGCGGCAATTGCCTGTTCCTGGGATGCGGCCATAGCCACGCGCAATATCAAGGACTTCGAAGGTACCGACGTGGAATTGATTAATCCGTGGGAGTTTGCATAGCGGGAGGCCCCGGCAAACTGCCGAGGCCTTGTGAACGTTACGGTTTCTCCCGCTACTCCAATTGTTCGGAGAGTTCGAGCCATTCGGCTTCGAGATCATCGCTTTCAGTATTGACGGCGGTGAGTTGTTCATTGAGCTTGTTGAGACCCTCGTAGTCGCTCGGGTCATGGGCGGCCATCTGCGCCTCGAGATCGGCCTTCTGCTCTTCAAGCTTAGCGAGCTTACGTTCGATGGCATTCACGCGCTTGGATGCCTCGTGGAAGGCCTTGCCGGTGAGCTTCGAGGTGGAGTCCTCACCGTTATTGGCTCCCCCTGACGAGGGAGCTATCCGCGAAGCGGACTGAGGGAGAGATGCGGCAGCGTTGACGGCGGCCGCCTTACCCTTACCAGACTTCGCCGAGCTGCTACCGGTGCCCGCGAAGCCAGGCGTGTCAGCCGGCAATCCCTTGCCGTTCTTAATAGCCTCAACCATATCGAGGTAGTCCTGCACGCCGCCGGGCAAGTGACGTACTTTGCCGCCAATCAGCGCGAACTGCTGATCGGTGACGCGCTCCAGCAGGTACCGGTCGTGGGAGACCACAATCAACGTGCCCGGCCAAGTATCGAGCAGGTCTTCCATCACGGCGAGCATATCGGTGTCCAGATCATTGCCGGGCTCGTCCATGATGAGCACGTTCGGCTCGTCAAGCAGAATCAGCAGCAGTTGCATGCGGCGCTTCTGACCACCGGAGAGATCGCGGATCGGCGTCATCAGCTGGGCGGATTCGAAGCCGAGACGCTCCATCAACTGTCCCGGCGTCACTTCCTTGCCATCCACAATGTAGCTCGGCTTATAGCGGGAAAGCACTTCCTTGATCTTGTACTTGCCGAGCTTCTCCAGCTCATCGAGGCGCTGCGAGAGCACCGCGAACTTCACCGTCTTGCCAATGTTCACATGGCCTGCGGTCGGGGTGAGTGTGCCATCAATCAACTTAAGCAGCGTGGACTTGCCGGCACCATTCGCACCGACGATGCCGAAGCGGTCGCCCGGGCCAATCAGCCAAGTCACATCGTCAAGAATCTCGCGGCCGGAAACCGTCACCTTGCGTGCAGCCGAGGTGACACCGGCTGCAGCAGTGTCATCATCCGAATCCGTTGCAGCAGTGCCACCGCCGATGGTTTCACCACCCGTGTTCATGCGACGAACCTCGCGATCGTCAGCAAGCTGCGGATTGCCGCTCTCAGCCTCGGCCTTCTTACGCGCTTCCTCAGCGGACTCGACGGCTTCCGGCACGCCGGCGTCCACCAGGCGCGGGTCAGTCATGTCGGTGACCGCCACCTCAACGGAACCATGCAGCTGCGGCTCGGCGTACATGGCGTTGACCACATCCACGCGGGAAGCGGACGCGGAGAGCGCCGCCACATCCGGGTCGATATCGGCCATGCCCTGCGGTTTTTCGAAAATCTGCGTCACGTCGACCAAATCGACCACCTGTTTGCCGAGACGGGAGGTGGCCATTTGCTTCAGTTCAAGTGTGTTACGCATCGGCGGCACATCGGCAATCAATTCGCGTGCGGCCTTGACGTGGAACTTCTGCTTGGTGGAGCGGGCACGAGCACCGCGGGAAAGCCATGCGAGCTCCTTGCGGGCCAGATTGCGGCGCTTGGTTTCGCGCACATCGGCTTGGCGATCGCGTTCCACGCGCTGCAGCATATATGCGGAATAGCCGCCCTCGAACGGCTCGATCACGCCATCGTGGACTTCCCACATCGATTCGCAGACCTCGTCCAAGAACCAGCGATCGTGGGTCACGAGCAACAGAGCGCCCTGGCCTTTGGACCAGCGGTTCTTCAAATGTTCGGCAAGCCAGTGGATAGTGACCACGTCGAGATGGTTGGTGGGCTCGTCAAGTGCAAGAATATCCCAATCCTTGAGCAGCAGTCGGGCCAAATCGGCGCGGCGACGCTGGCCGCCGGACAAGGAGCCGACCTTGGCATCCAGGCTCATGCCGCCGAGCAATGCCTCGACGATTTCACGGGAAGTGTTATCGGACGCCCATTCGTAGTCGGCGCGCCCCTCAAGTGCGGCTTCGCGAATGGTGGCGTTGTCATCAAGGGGATCACGCTGGTCAAGCATGCCGAACGTGAGTCCGCCACGCTTTGTCACGCGGCCGGAATCCGGCTCCTGAGCACCGCGGAACAGGTGCAGCAACGTGGATTTGCCGTCGCCGTTCTTGCCGACGATGCCGATGCGGTCGCCTTCAAAAACACCCTGCGTTACATCAGTGAAGATGGTTTTGGTAGCGAAAGCGAGCGAAACGTGTTCCAGTCCAATGTCATAAGTCGGCATGACTCACCAATGTAGCGCCACGCTTGCCCAGCAGCGGCCCGCAAACGTTATTTGTTCAGCGTCTGAGCGTAGGAGTTGCAGCGGGCCGCAAAACCGGAGAACACTTGCTCGGCGAGCGGTTGCAGTAGCTGGTCGTATTGGGCGAACTGCTCGCGCAATTGGGACTTGGAACCACCCGCGGCCTTGAGATCCTTGACCATGCTCGGCTCATCCAGCCATTCGTCCAGCAGCGAGCCGCACACTTCCAGGTGGAACTGCATGCCCAGCGCGGATCCCAGTCGGAATGCCTGCACCTTGGTGGAAGACGAACGCGACAGCAGCTGGCCTTCCGCGGGCAGGCCCACCACGTCGTTATGCCAGTGCAGCACTGTCAGCTGCTTATCCCACATGGAGAAGAAGTCATGCTTGTCCACACGCTTGATCGGCGCGAACCCAATCTCCGGCGCATCGCCCTTGCGCAGCTGCGCACCAAGCGCAGTGGCGATAATCTGATGCCCCAGGCATACACCGAGAATCGGCTTGCCTGAAGCCACGGCGGCACGCGCCAACTTGGCTTCTGCCTTCAGCCCCGGATACTTGTCGTAATCAAGCGCGCCCATAGGCCCACCCATGATTACCACGCCAGCCAGTTCGCCGAAATCAGGCAAGTCCGGTTTCTTTTTGTCGACGATATTCATCGTCACCGTCTCAAGACCGATGTCCTCGAGGTTCGACAATATGCGTCCCGGGCGTTCCCATGGGACATGTTGCAAAATGAGCACTTGTGGTGTGGCCATGACTTCTATTGTGGCACGAGCGTTCCCCGTTTGCGTAACGAGCAGGGCAAATCCATGAATCTCGCAGTTTCCGCAGCGGTCAAAGACGTGTTCTCGCGAGACTGTTGTCCCGCTTCTCATCCGTCTGTCACCTCGTTCGGGCCCCACCTGTGAAGCGTTCATCAAACTCTTCGAGTAACGATTCAGCATGTCTGGTTCGGACCCTACGCTTGAGTGTTATGGGAAACAGCCAAGAACCGCAGGATTTCAACATTTCCGTCATGCCTTCAAGCCTGACGCCGGTGCATGTTGCCAAGGCCGCAGAAGGCCTGAATCTGTATGACACCGCCTCGCACCAGGTCAGCCATTTCGTGCCGCTCAAGCCGGGCGAAGTCGGCATTTATGTGTGTGGCGCGACTGTGCAATCGTCACCGCATATTGGCCATATCCGTGCCGCCGTGGCGTTCGACATCGTGCGCCGCTGGTTTTTGAAGCTCGGCTACAAAGTCACTTTTGTACGTAATGTGACCGATATCGACGACAAGATTCTCGTTAAGGCCGCGGCCGCAGGCCAGCGTTGGTGGGCCCGCGCCTATTACTACGAGCGCGAATTCACCGAGGCATACAACACGCTCGGCGTACTGCCGCCCACTGTGGAACCTCGCGCCACCGGCCACATGTCGGACATGATCGACCTGATTCAGCGCATTCTCGGCAACGGTCACGGCTATGTGGTCACGGATGCGGACGGCAAGCCCACCGGCAACGTGTACTTCGATGTGGCATCCTGGCCGCATTACGGCGAACTCACTCACCAGAAGCAGACCTCCGAAGTCGATGAGGCCGCCGCCGTGGCCGACCGCATGGGCCCGTCCGTGGACGCCACCGGTGCCGACAAGTACAATCCGGTCGACCCGGCCGATGCCTCCCCCGACAAGCATGATCCGCGTGATTTCGCCCTGTGGAAGGCTCCGAAGGACACCGATCCCGAGGACGCCCGTTGGTCGACGCCGTTTGGCGTGGGCCGCCCTGGCTGGCACATCGAATGCTCCGCCATGTCCCACCGTTACCTGGGCGATGGCTTCGACATTCACGGCGGCGGCTTGGATCTGCGCTTCCCCCACCACGAAAACGAAATGGCTCAGACCCGTGCGGCCGGCTACCCCTCCGCTGCGCGCTGGATGCATTCGGCATGGGTGACCGCCAAGGGCGAGAAGATGTCGAAGTCGCTGGGCACCGGCCTGTCCGTGCCGAGCGTGTTGGCTGAGCATTCCGCTTGGGTGGTGCGTTACGCCCTGGGCTCCGTGCAGTACCGGTCGATGCTCGAATGGTCCGATCAGGCGCTGGTCGAGGCGCAGGCCGCATACGACCGCGTCTCGAACTTCATCGAGCGTGCCGGTGTGGCGCTGGGTGGACAGCCTTCTCGCGAGGAAGTCACTGCCGTCTCCGCCGACGATTTGCCCGCCGATTTCGTGGCCGCCATGAATGACGATGTCAATGTGTCTGGTGCAACCGCCGCGATCTTCACCGCCATCCGTTCCGGCAATACGTTGCTTTCACAGCTGGCTGACCGCGCCGATTCCGAAACCGCCAAGGCCGAGGTGCGTGAGGCGCTGCTCGCCGTGCGTGCCATGCTCGACACCTTGGGCCTGGACCCGCTGGCCGAACCGTGGGTGTCCGCCGGCGCTGCCGGCGGTGCCGCTGATGGCACGGCCGAGTCGCCCGAGCATGCAGCGCTGGAGGCACTGATCGCCGAACAGCTCAACGCCCGTGCCGAAGCTCGCAAGGCCAAGGATTTCGCCAAGGCCGATCAGATTCGCGACGCCCTGACCGAGGCCGGCATCGCCATCGAAGACGGCCCGCAGGGTTCCACTTGGAGTCTGAAGTAGTCGCTTCAAACCCATCAATCAGTCAAACACGAAGTCCACGTCCACGATGTGCAGGCGCTTGCTGAGCTCCTTTTCCAGCGAGCGCTTGCATTCGATGAGGTCAGCTACATCAATGGTTTCGCCGATGCCGCTCAGATACACGTCAACGGTGTAGTTCATACCGGTCTTGAAGATCAGCGTCTGCTCGTAGTCGGTGTTGGCAGGCAGATGGCGCTGTGCCTCGGCCTCCACGTAGGCGTTGGTTTCATCGTCGTCATGCACGCCGCCGACCAATTCCACGAACGCCTCTTTGAGCACGCTGAACGGCTCCTTGATGGTCAATGCCACCAAAGCCACGGTGATGAAGAAATCGCCGGTGTAGTGCAGGAAGTCAAGCGGACCGCCGGCCGGTAGCAGCATCAGGAAGATGGCAACTACGCCGATGCCGAACGACATCGATCCGTCGACCAACGTGCTCTTGCACTCGGCGGTGAGCATGGTGCTGGAATCGCCGATGGATCGGTTGGAGCGCCGGTAATACGTGTATAGGCTGAAGCACACGATTACGGTCAGGATCTCGTAGATGACCACCGGGCCGGTTTCAATGCGTTCGCCGGACCCGAACACGAAGTAGTCGTACGCTACTCGGCACACGTCAATCAGCGAATACACCAACAACGACATGGTGAAAATGGCCTTGCAGATCGCGTAGATAGGTTCCAGTGCGAACATGCCATTGGGGAAGCGCTCGGTGGTTCGCACCGTGCGCGACGAGAGGTACACCGCCACCATTCCGGACAGGACGGAAATCGCGGTGAAGGAGAAGTCGAGGAACATGGCCTTGAGACCGGTCATGAAGAACACGGCCATGCCGGCTAAGACCTGCAGCACGTTGATGACGATACCAACGATCAGGGCTTTGCGTTCGAGTAGTTTTTGGGTGGGCATCAGTGGGCCTTCCTTATTGCACGGCATGTCTGCGTTGGCCCGAACGTCATGGTTCGGAGCGCACGGCAGTCTGCGTATAAGCGGTGTCCAGCGATTTTCAAAACAGCGTAAGTATTCCAAAAAACACAGGATTCTTTACGGTTTCCATGGTATCGGAAGCACTCGATTGGCTTCGCCACGAGCGGACGGCACGGCATTTGCCGTCTGAATGCCCAACATCCCTGACTACTACGCGGCACATTCCCCGAAAAGCGTCGTCCCCAACACCGCAATTTCCCGCGTGGCGGCTAGACTGTTGCCCATTATGGCAGCTTTTTCATCTTTGACAGACAGACTCTCGAATGCGTTCAAGCATCTGAAGAGCAAGGGCAAGCTTTCCGAGGCGGATATCGACGGCACGATCCGTGAAATCCGCCGCGCGCTGCTCGACGCCGACGTGGCGCTCGACGTGGTGCGTTCCTTCACCGGCAAGGTGCGTGAGCGTGCACTGGGCACCGAGGTGTCCGACGCACTCAACCCCGCCCAGCAGGTGGTGAAAATCGTCAACGAGGAGCTCACCGACGTGCTCGGCCAAGGCGTCGACCGTCCGCTGAACTTCGCGAAGAACCCGCCGACGATCATCATGCTCGCCGGCCTTCAGGGTGCCGGTAAAACCACGCTGGCCGGCAAGCTCGGCTACTGGCTCAAGGATTCCGGCCACACGCCGCTGCTGGTGGCGGCCGATTTGCAGCGTCCGAACGCGGTGACGCAGCTGCAGGTGGTCGGCGAACGCGCCGGCGTGCCCGTCTATGCTCCCGAAAAGGGCGTCCAATCCGATGGCGGCGAGGCCGTCGCAGCTCCGGGCCAGACCTCCGGCGACCCGGTGAAGGTGGCCCGCGATTCCATCGAACTCGCCAAGCAGAAGCTCTACGACACGGTGATCATCGATACCGCCGGTCGTCTGGGCGTGGACGAGGAGCTGATGAAGCAGGCTCGCGACATTCGCGATGCCGTGCGTCCCAACGAAATCCTGTTCGTCATCGACGCGATGATCGGCCAGGACGCCGTCAAGACCGCCAAGGCCTTTGACGAAGGCGTGGACTTCACCGGCGTGGTGCTGTCCAAGCTCGATGGCGACGCCCGCGGTGGTGCCGCGCTGTCCGTGGCGTCCGTGACCGGCAAGCCGATCCTGTTCGCCTCCAACGGTGAGGGCCTGAAGGACTTCGAGGTCTTCCACCCGGACCGCATGGCCTCGCGTATCCTCGACATGGGCGACATCATGACGCTCATCGAGCAGGCGCAGAAGCAGTTCGATGAGGAAGAGGCCCGCAAGGCCGCCGAGAAAATCTCCGAAGGTTCCTTCGGCCTGGACGACTTCCTCGATCAGCTGCAGCAGGTGCGCAAGCTGGGCTCAATGAAGTCGCTGCTCGGCATGATTCCGGGCATGGCCCAGCACCGCAAGGAACTCGAGCAGTTCGATGAGAGGGAAATCGACCGCACCGAGGCGATTATTCGCTCGATGACCCCGGCCGAGCGCCGCGATCCGTCGATTATCAATGGTTCCCGCCGCGCCCGTATCGCCTATGGTTCCGGCGTGACGGTTTCTCAGGTGAACGCTTTGCTGCAGCGTTTCGAGCAGGCCGCAAAGATGATGAAGCGCATGTCCAATCGTGGCGGCATGGGCGGCGGCATCCCCGGCTTCGGCGGCCCGGCTATGGGCGGCGGCAAGAAGAAGGGCAAGAACAAGAAGAAGGGCGGCAAGTCCGGCAATCCGATGAAGCGCGAGGCCGAGGAGAAGGCATTGCGCGATAAGCTGGCCGGCAAGTCCTCCGGTTCGACCGGCGGTTCCGCCTTCGCCAAGAAGCCACAGAACCCGGCCCTGCCCGCTGGCCTTGAGCAGATGATGGGCAACGTCGACGGTGGCACTGAACTGCCGCCGAACCTCGGCGGAGGCCTTGGCGGACTGTTCGGTCGCTGATCTCACAATTTGGCTCCCCTCGCAGAGGGGAGCCAAATTATATCTCGGTTCAATTTATATTTCGAAAGGAACTTCCATGACGACAATCCTCAGCGCGGTGGCAATCATCGCACTGTTATGGACGACCTTAAGCGCGCTGCCCGCCGGTCTCGAGGCCCGTATGCCGCTTCCGTACATGATTGCCCTGACGCCGCTGTTGTGGGTTCCTTTGATGATTCTGGCCGCGGTCGCCGCATGGCAACATGAATGGACTGCGATGTCGTTGCTTATTGTGGTCGCGCTGATTGCCAGCTCACAGCGCATCAACTACTGGGGTACGTCAATCGACCCGGCCGGGAAACGCAAAGAATCCCACCGTGAAACAGCCCGTGAAACAACTTCGCCGACGCTGTCAAAAAGCCATAACAGCAATACATCGGGTACCTCAAACACTCCGAAGGAAGGGCCCGAAACCATCTCCGATGGACACTGTGAAACAACGCGTGAAACACTCTCGCCCCAGTTCTCGGTTATGACGATGAATTGTCGATACGGACGCGCCGACGCCGCTGAAATCATTCGCAATATTCGCGAACGCAATATCAGCGTATTGGCCTTGCAGGAAGTCACCGACGACCTCATCACACGTCTTACCGAAGCCGACATCAACGAACTTCTCCCCTACCATCAGTTCGGAGACGCCAAAGAGACCGATAATGGCGGATTCAACGTGATCTATTCCCGCTACGAGCCGAGCGCAGCGGTGCCCAACGTGGTCTCCATCCCCGCCGCCGACGTTCCCGCCATCACCCTCAAAACCTCCGGTAATCGCACGGTGACGCTTTGTTCGGCTCACCCGAAATCGCCGATGCGCGGCTGCGCGGATTGGTCGGCCGGCATTCTGGGTCTGCGAGAACTCGCCCGTGCAAAATCCGTCAGCAATCGCAATATCGTCGTCGTTATGGGCGATCTCAACTCGAGCACCGACCATCCGAGCTTCCGCGCGTTGCTCAAGTCCGGATTCAAGGACGCAAGTCTGATTCAAGCCGCCGGCCCGAATCTCACCTTCCCGAGCTGGCTCAAGTGGCCGCGCATCGAGCTGGATCACGTGCTGTTCACTCCCGGGCTCAAACCGTCCGGCGTGAAGTCGTTTGAGGTCGAGGGCACTGATCATCTGGCCCTGACCGCAACGCTTGCACTGCGATAGCCGGCATTTTCGCGATACATTCCCCGGAATGTTGCGCAACGGGGAACGCGCACCACACCGCAACCACAGTGCGCCACGCCCAGTCCGGCCCTGTGCGCTATAATAGGCCAGTTATTCGCGCGCGCGTGGCGCCCTCTACACCCCGAGCCGCGAGGACACGTGGATTCCGGACGGCCATGCCCCACATGGCAAACCGAGAACCCGCACACCTAGCATTACAAGGAGAGCCATTTTGGCAACCAAGATTCGTCTGAAGCGACAGGGCAAGAAGTTCTACGCCTTCTACCGTGTGGTGGTCGTCGATTCCCGCAAGAAGCGTGACGGCAAGGTCATCGAGGAGATCGGTACCTACAACCCCAACACCCAGCCCTCGACCATCCAGATCAAGTCTGATCGCGCTCAGTACTGGCTCGGCGTCGGCGCTCAGCCGTCCGAGCCCGTCTTCAAGCTGCTGAACATCACCGGCGACTGGCAGAAGTACAAGGGCCTTGAAGGTGCCGAAGGCACCCTGAAGACCGTTGAGGCTGGCCCGGACGCCGAGGCCCGCATCGCGGCCGTTGAGGACCAGGCTCAGAAGCTGAAGGCCGCCAAGTCCGAAGCTGCTGCCAAGGCCAAGGCTGAAGCCGAAGCCGCTGCCGCCGCTGAGGAAGCCCCGGCTGAAGAGGCCGCCGAAGAAGCTCCGGCTGAGGCCTGAGCGGAAACGAAAGGCTAGCTATGCTTGCACAAGCTGTGGAACACCTCATCAAGAACATCGTTGATTTTCCCGACGATGTTTCCGTCAAGTCTCATGAGAACGCGCGCGGCGAACTGCTTCGCGTACGCGTGAACCCGGAAGACATCGGCCGTGTGATCGGCCGTGGCGGCCGCACCGCCAACGCGATTCGCACCGTGATTCAGGCACTGTCTGACCACAAGGTCCGCGTTGACATCATGGACGTCCGTCGATAACCGATAAGGAACGATTCACAGCATGGCACAGCAAGACATGCACGACGACCCTCAGCAGCTCGAGTTGCTGAGGGTCGCTCGTATTGGCCGCGCACAGGGCCTGAAGGGCGAAGTCACCGTGCGCCTGTACACCGATGATCCCGAGTGGCGCTTCGAGCCGGACTCCGTGCTCTACAGCCAGGATGGCGAGACCGAGTACATCGTCGAGGGCTCGCGCACGTTCAAGGATCGTTGGATTCTCAAGCTTGAGGGCGTCGACGACCGCAATGCCGCCGAGGCCCTAAACGGTGTCGAACTCTACGGCGAGGTCGACGATGCGGAGGACATGCTCGAGGCCGACGAATGGTATCCCAAGGATCTTATTGGCCTTGAGGCCCGTCTAGTCGAGGGCAACGGTCTGGGACTGCCCGCCGGCCAAGTGGTCGGCAAAGTGGTGGATGTGATCGACTCCCCCGCCCAATCCCTGCTCAAGATTCGTTTGACCGAGCCGGTGGTAACCGGCCAGAATTCCAAGGGCGAGGATGTGGTCGAAAAGACCGCGTTGGTCCCGTTCGTGGAGGCCTTGGTCCCCGACATCGATCTGGAGGAGCAATATCTCACGCTCGATCCGCCCGGCGGCCTGATTCCGGGCTGCGGCGTGATCTGACACATAGGGGGGCGCTGCGCATGCAGCGCCCCCCTATGTTCTGTCGGTTCCCGAAAAGGCGCTCCACGCCGTGGGTCATATCCATCCACGGCGTGGAGCGGACCGGACGGCCGCCGTCCGCGTCACCGGGCCGCCGCGGTGACGCGGGTCATGAAACGGCCGAGGAATTCCGGCACATCGACGCCCAAGGCGACCTGCGTGTGTTTGTCGGGGTCCTGAAGCCGTGAACGATCGCCGATGGTACGGCCTCGGAACGGGCCCTCGAGATCGACTTGCAAGTTGAACCCGAAGGTCGTGACCAGCGATGGGTCGAGCGCGGCGGCCACGGCCAGCGGGTCGTGCAGTCCACATCCGCGAATCTCCGGCTGGTTCTTCAGGTAGAAGTCGATGTAGTAGTCGGTCATGGTGACGAGGAAGTCGCCGGCCGGCGTCCCCAAAGACGCCCATTCATGGGCTTTCTCACGGGTGAGCGCGGTCTGGTGGGTCACGTCGAGGCCGATCATGGTGGTGCTTGCGCCGCACTTGAACAGATAGTCTGCTGCCTCTGGGTCTTGGGAGATGTTCGCTTCGGCAGCCGGGCTCACATTGCCGGGCAGCGTCAACGCACCGCCCATCAACGTCACGTTCACACCGGAATCCTTCAAGTCCGGAGCGTTGCGGAATACGGTGGCCATGGTGGTCATCGCGCCCGTAGGTACGATGGTCAGGTCCGGGCCGTATTCGCGCGCGGCGGTGATGATGAAATCGACCGCCGAGCCTGGTGCTTCCGGAGCGCGCGGGGAGTCGGGGATGATTGCGCCGCCGATGCCGTTGGGATGGTGGACCGCCACCGAGCCGGGAGTTGGTGACCACGAAGCGTCCGTTTGCCAGCCGTCCGCGCCGCCGTTCTGCCAGCGCGCGTAGGCCTGGGCCCGCTCGTCTGGTGTGGTGCCACGCATTTTCGGCAATGTTGCCGGGGCGATGGGATGGTCGACTCCGGGATAGACCGGAACGTCGTCACGGCCGAACAAGTGCAGTACCGCCAGCGCGTTGCGCGCGGCCAGCGGCACCGCGACATTGCCGTAGGTGGCCGTGATACCGATCAAATCGATCTCGTCGGCACTGCCTAGGGCATATGCGATGGCGAGCGCGTCATCGATGCCGGTATCGAGGTCGAGGATGAGTTTTTTGCGCACAATTATCTCCTTGTGGAACTACCCGGGACTACTCCGGCGACTACCCCTCAGTCTCGCTACGCGAGACAGCTCCCCTGACAAGGGGAGCTGAGAAAGTTCAGCCGAGCTTGGCGAGTTCTTCGGGGGTGAGTTCGAGCTGGTCGGCCTTCAGGGAGTCGAGGATGGTTTCGGGACGGTGCGCGCCGGGAATCACGAACATGTGGTCGCCCTTGGCGAGCTCCCATGCCAGCACGACCTGCTGGTAGCTCACGCCGTGGGCCGCCGCGACCTCGCGGAACGGGTCGAACTTGGTCTCATCATAGGGGTGACGGTAGCCGCCGAGCGGACTCCAGCACACGAAGGCCAAGCCAACCTTGGCGCAGTAGTCGAGCGTGTCCTGGGTCTCCAGGTGAATCGGCGAGTACTGGTTTTGCACGGCCACGAGCTTGTCGCCCAGAATACCGCGCGCAATGTCGATTTGCTCGATGGAGGCGTTGGAGATACCGGCCTCCTGCGCCACGCCCTCGTCCACCAGCTGCTTGATGGCTTCGACGGACTCGTTGTACGGCACCTTCGGATCAGGGCGGTGGAAGTACAGCAGGTCAATGGTGTCCACGCCGAGCGCCAGTGCGCTCTCCTTGCCGCGACGAATCAGGTTCTCCGGGCGACCGTCCACATCCCACGTGGGGCGGCCGTCGGTGAAGTTGCGGAAGTGGCCCACCTTGGTGGCCACCAGCACCTCGTCCTTCGGCCCCTTCCAGGTCTCAAGGGCCTCGCGCACCAGCTTTTCACCGGTCTGTTCTTCGCCGCCGGAGCAGTAGTAGGCCCAAGCGGTGTCGATGTGACGGCAGCCGGCGTCCAGCGAGGCATGCAGGGTTTCGATGCCGACCTCGTGGCCACGATTGTTTTCGATGGTCAGCGGCATTTCGCCGTGGCCGATGGCGGTGGTGGAGAACGGTCCGAGGTTACGGAACAATGCCATGGTGATTCCCTTCAACAGTAATGAGACGGTCTGTGTCCGATTCCAGCGTAAGCAGAACGCTGGATTTACCGCCCGCCGAACGAGCCGCCACCCGAGCCACCGAACGAGCCACCGAAACCGGAGCCGCCGCCCGAGCCGAAGCTGGAGAAATCGCCACCGGAATCAGCGGATGGTGCTGCCGCGCTGATGGTCGAGCTGATGTCAGCGAGTCCGGAGTTCAGCTGCGAGCCGAGGTCGGAGAATCCGCCGGCAAACGACGTGCCTCCGTAAGCCGGAGCTGGGCCGCTAATGCCCGGGTCCATCTGCCCGGCAGCATCGTCATTGTGGCGGTGGCTGTACCAGCCATACGGGCGGTAGTTCCAGTAGAACAACGAGTTGGAGGCGTTGGCATCCAGCCAAGCCGGATCGTTGACCTGAGGATAGGCCTTGGCCAGCTCACGCATCACGCGATCGGAAATGCCAAACGCGGCGGCGTAGACCATATACCAATCCCACAAGGCCAAATCGGCGGTACCACGGTCGGTGAAGTTGGAGAAGTCTTCCATATAACGCTTAAGGCCCAGAGTCCGGCCGGCAATATCCTGGCCTTGGTCGGTGAGCACGGTCACCGCGCCGGCCATCGAGCAGAACAGGCCGACCAGGAATATCGGCAGCTCGATAAGACCAGCCACCGGGTATCCGATAAAGCTGTTGGCCAGCAGCGAACCAAATCCCAGCACGACGGCCAGTACGCCGGGGAGAATCCATTGCCAGCCCACAGAGCGCGTGGCACCCAGCCGCTGGTATTCCATGCTGCATGCACCGGTGAATTTGCCGAGCTCAATATAGCCGTCTTGCCAATTCTGGCAGGTCGCCTTCATCTGGTTCAGGTCGAATACCGGGCTGCCCACGCGCTGCGAAATGACGATGAGCAGGTTCAGCAGCGCATCTTCCGATTCGCTCAATCCCAACTGTTGCGCGTTGGGTGCCTCATCAATGGCGAGCGGCAGAATCACGATGGTGCTGGTGATGCCTGCCGCATACTGCTTGCCTTGGTCGGCGGCAATCATTTGGCTCAAGCCCACCGGCGTGGCCTGGCTCATGTCGATGCCGCGATACATGTCCGACGGCCCCGGATAGACGGCAATGGCCTTCTTGACGGCGAGCGACAGCATGGTGGCGGTCAGCTGGCGGTCTTCATCGGATTGGCGCGTCGACGGATCGACCACGCGAATCAGACGGGCTGCGGAAGCCGGACTGATGCCGGGCTGGTCGCGCCAGTATTCGACGCTGCCACGGTATTGCGCACGCCGGTTGCTGGAGATCACAGCCCAGATACCCCACGCGCACAACGCGATGCCGAGCACGATGCTGACAATCCAGAACACGAGACGAGCTCTGGCAGCGAATCGTTGCTTGTCGAGCCAGCGCTGCTGTTGCTTATATTCGTCCTGTTTCAGGTCCTTGAGATGATTGCCGGTTCCCTTGCGGGCGATGCCCTTGGCTTTGGCGGCATCGAACGCCGCGACCACATCGAGGTAGTCGCCATTGTGGATGTTGTAGGCCGTGAACGTGTAGCTGCCGTCGCTGTTGCGCTTGGTTTCCGAAGTGCGCTCGGTGTGCAGCCATGCCCATGAGGTTTTGCCGGTGATGCCGTTGGGGAAATGGACGGTGCCGGTGACCGTGCCGATAGGCACTTGGTTCTTCTTGCCGAACGGCTCCCATTGGAAGGAGGCCACGTCTTTCCATTTGGTGGCCACATCGTGCATGGTGAAGCTCACGTCGAACTTCATACTGTCGGCCTCGGTGGTGACCGGAATATTCCAGCCGATCTCCACGGTCGTGTCATCTTCGGTGGCGGAGGCGCTGGGCTTGAGGCCATCGGTACCGGGCGTGTATGCCTTTGGATGGTCGCTGCCATCGCTCACATCGGCGACATACCAATGGTTGGCGTAGTCGCTGTTCCATTCCTTGTCGGAAGAGACGTCACTGGGCAGCTTGGGCTCGCTCTGTTGTGCGTAGTCGATGCCGTCGGTGACGTTGCGCACGCTGATATCGCTGATATCAGTCAAGGTGCCGGAGTTCAGCGTGTATTGCTGGAACAGCTGCTTCCACGGCTTGGTGTTGTCGTCACTGTCGGTACGCTCACGCATCTTGACGTCGATATGCTGCGTGACCTTCAAATCACCGTTCGCGGTGGCGGTCACGTCATAGTCCAGCGTGCGGTAGCTGAGGTCGGCCGAATCGCCGAACGCGGAAGTCCCGATTATCGCCAAGGTGATAACTGCCAACACCACCGTGGCAACAATGCTGATGATTCCGGCGCGAATGAATCGTATCCGCATGTCTTCCCTCTCTTAAGACAATACGGGCCCGGCCGGCGGCTTACCGGACGGGCCTGAAGCGGGTCAGAACTGGACCTGTGGCACCTGACGGGAAGCGTCATCGGCCTCGAAGTATTGCGCCTGCTCAAAGTGGAACAGACCGGCGATGATGTTCGTCGGCACGGTTTCGATAGCGGTGTTGAGCTTCAGGACCACGTCGTTGTAGAACTGACGGGCGTAGGCGATCTTGTTCTCCAGTTCCTTGAGCTGGTTCTGCAGATCCATGAAGTTCTGGTTGGCTTGCAGCTGCGGATATGCCTCAGCCGTGGCTTGCAGGTTGAACAGGGCGCGGGACAGCTGGTTTTCGGCGGCGGCGCGCTGAGCAGTGGTCGTGCTCGGGTTGCTGGCCGCAGCCACTACGCCGGCGCGGGCGGCGGTCACCTGAGTGAAGACTTCAGACTCGTGGGATGCGTACCCCTTGACGGTATTCACCAGGTTCGGGATGAGGTCGGCGCGCTGCTTCAACTGCACATCGATTTGCGCCCAACCGTTCTTCACACGGTTCTTCAGCGTCACCAGGTTGTTATAGGCGCTGACGCCCCAACCAATCAAGACAACGATAATAACGACAACGACAATACCGACGATCAGACCAGTACTCACCTATGCTCCTTTGCTGGACCTTGCTGTGACCATTCTTCCACACTCGCACCGTAAACAGAAGATTCATCACAGAGTATTCATCGTGCGGACTTGTCTTGTACCGCTTTACCCGCCGTTCTCCCGTCGATCGACCGAAGCGGGAAGTCGCCGCCCAGTCCGACAAAGTATTCCAGCTCGCTCCGTTGCGAGAACGATAATACTCGGCAATACTCGCGTTGAATATGCGAAAGCCCGCCTTGCGGCGGGCTTTGCCGTTTCTCCTACGCACAAATCATTACGCTGCGCGCAGGAAACGATCAGCCGAACCTTCCAGAGATGTAGCGCTCGGCTTCTTCGTTTTGCGGGTTGTTGAACATCGTGATGGTGTCCGCGAAGTACTCGAGGTGACCGGGCTGGCCCACTGCCTTCAGGTTGAAGAAGGCGGTGTAGTCGGCGATACGGGCGGCCTGCTGCATGTTGTGGGTCACGATCACGATGGTGTAGTCGCTCTTGAGCTCGTTGATCAGATCCTCGACAGCCAAGGTCGAAATCGGGTCCAAGGCGGAGCAGGGCTCATCCATGAGCAGCACCTGCGGGTGGACGGCCACGGCGCGGGCGATGCACAGACGCTGCTGCTGGCCACCGGACAGGCCGATGCCAGGGTTGTCAAGACGGTCCTTGACCTCTTCCCAGAGGTTGGCACCGCGCAGAGCCCACTCGACCAGATCGTCGGCGTCGGACTTGGCCAGGTGGTGGTTGTTCAGGCGCACACCGGCCAGCACGTTCTCACGGATGGACATGGTCGGGAACGGGTTCGGTCGCTGGAAGACCATGCCGATGTCGCGGCGCACGGCCACCGGATCCACGTCCTTGTCGTACAGGTTCTTGCCTTCGAGCAGCACCTCGCCCTCGACGTGAGCGCCAGGGATGATCTCGTGCATACGGTCCAAGGTGCGCAGCACGGTGGACTTGCCGCAGCCGGACGGGCCGATGAAGGAGGTGACCTTGTTCGGCTCGATGTTGATGTTCACATCTTCCACGGCCAGAAAGTCGCCGTAGTAGATGTTTTCGTGGTTGACGTCAATACGTTGTCCCATGATGTTTCCTTATATTTCCTTGTGTTCTTAAGGCTTAGGCTTAGCGACTGGCTTAGCGTTCGGTCTTGACGGCGAAGACCTTCGCCACGATTCGGCCAATGAGGTTCAGCAGCAGCACGATGACGATCAGCACGAGAGCCGCAGCCCACGCACGTTCCATCGGAATCGTGGTCACGCAGGTGGCGTCGGCGTTGGGCGGGCAGTTCGCGCTGAGCTTCGAGTACTCCTGGTAGACGAACACCGGCAGGGTGGTCATCTGGCCGGAGAACAGGTTCACGTTGGTGCTGGAGATGTAGCCGGCGGTCATCAGCAACGGTGCGGTCTCACCAATCACGCGGGCGATGGCCAGAATGGCACCGGAGACGATGCCCGGCAGAGCGGTGCGCAGCACGATCTTGGTAATCGTGCGCTGCTTGGTAACGCCCAGAGCCAAGGAAGCCTCACGCAAATCGTTCGGCACGATCTTGAGCATTTCCTCGCTGGACTTGACCACGGTGGGCAACATCAGCAGGGAGAGAGCCACGGAGCCTTCGAAACCGTTGATGGTACCGGGGCCCAGCAGAATCGTGAACATCGAGAAGGCGAACAGGCCGGCCACGATGGACGGGATGCCGCTCATCACGTCGACGAGCAGGGAGACCGTGGTGGCGAGCTTGCCGCGGTTCGAGTATTCGACCAGGTACACGGCGCACATCAAACCGATCGGAATGGAGATAACCATAGCGCCAGCGGTGATTTCGAGAGTACCGATGATGGCGTGCAGCACACCGCCGTAACCACCGGACGGGGTCTGGTTACCACCGACCACACCGGTCATGTTGTAGCTCAGGAAGTTCAGGTTCAGGCGCTTGATGCCGTTGACGATAGTGGTCCACAGCAGGGAGATCAGCGGGATGCAGGCGATCACAAACGCCACCGCGATCAGGACCCACATGAAGTGGTCCATGATATTACGGCGCTGGATGGCGGAACGGGTCGGGCGGAAACGATCGAAGTCGATTTCGGGCGCGCCGTCCATCGGAGTCTTTTCAGTGTTCTCAGCAGCAGTCATCACGCAGTCGCTTTCTCGGTAAGCTTACGGGCGATGAAGTTGACCACGAACGTGATCAGGAACAGAATCAGACCAGTTCCGATCAGCGTGGAGACGCCCAGATCGTTGGCTTCAGGGTACTGTGCGGCAATATTCGCGGCGATGGTCTGGTTCTGCGAGGCCTGCAGCAGCTTGATGGAGTAGTTGAGGCCCGGGGACAGGATCATCAACACGGCCATCGTCTCACCAAGCGCGCGGCCGAGAGCCAGCATGGAGGCGGACACGATACCGGACTTGCCGAAGGGCAGCACGGCCAGACGAATCATCTCCCACTTGGTGGCGCCGAGCGCCAGCGCGGCCTCTTCGTGCAGGCGTGGGGTCTGCATGAAGATATCGCGGGACATGGAGGTGATAATCGGCAAAATCATAACGGCGAGCACCACAGCCACGGTGGCGACGGTGCGCGGCGGGTTGGCGGCCGGGCCCTCGAACAGTGGAATGAAGCCCAGGTGGTTGGCAACCCAGTTCCAGAACGGGTAGATGGCCGGCACCAGAATCAGGCCGCCCCACAAACCGTAGATAACGGACGGGATGGCAGCCAGCAAATCGACCACATAGCTCAGCGCGGTGGCGAGCTTCTTAGGCGCATAATGCGAAATGAACAGCGCAATGCCGATGGACACGAAGAAGGCAATCAGCAGTGCCAGCAAAGACACGAGCACAGTACCGAACAACAGCGGGAGCACGTAGCCCCAGAAGCTGCTGGCCTTGCCGCCGGTAAAGCTGGACACGGTCTGGCTGTTGGCGGCCTGATCGCCACCGATGAGTGGCCAGGCGCGGAAGAACAGGAACAGGAACACAGCGGCAAGTACAACCAGGATCAGGATGCCGCAGGCGTATGCCACACCGCGAAACACCTTGTCGGCGGTCTTGCCACCAACTGGCTGCACAGCCGTTTTGTCTTGCGAACTCACGGATTCTCCTTATATAGGGTGGTTATCAAGTATTCAAGTGGTGCGGTTTTCGTCTGTGACGTTGCCAAACCGTTCGGGTCCTGACCCGCTTTAAGCCGCAGCCGTATGGTTTACGACTGCGGCTTAAAGTTGGCGGCGACTGCTCTTACTACTACAGTCTATCGTTCAGTTGTCAGGTCCAGTCCACACGACCCTTGCGGGCCGACGTCATCACTTGGTCTTGATGGCCTCGATGGACTTGGTGATCTCGGACTTCAGGGAGGAGGGCAGCGGAGCGGTGCCGGCGGCATCCTGAGCGGCCTTCTGGCCCTCGTCGGAGGTCACGTAGGTCAGCCAAGCCTTGGCGAACTCAGCCTGCTTGGTGTCCTTGTAGGCCGGGCAGACGATGTCGTAGGAGACCAGGACAATCGGGTAAGCGCCCTCGGCCTCGGTGGCGTGGTTGATCTTGATGACGATGCGGTTGTCACCCTTAACGGTGTCGTCCTGCTTGGAATCCCCAATGACCTTGGAGCCGGCCTCGGCGGAAATCTCGTTGTACTTGTCGCCGACCTTGACGGCCACGGTGCCCAGGTCGCCGACCTGAGAGAAGTCAGCGTAGCCGATGGTGCCGTCGGCCTGCTTGACGGTGGAGATCACGCCAGAAGTGCCCTTGGCACCCTGGCCAACCTCGTTCGGCCAGTTCTCGGAGAGGTCGTAGGTCCAGTTGTCAGGGGTGACGTCCTTGAAGTAGGAGACGAAGTTCTGGGTGGTGCCGGACTTATCGGAGCGGTGCACCACGGTGATGGCGGTGTCGGGCAGCTTCAGGTCCTTGTTCTGATCGGCGATGGCCGGATCGTTCCACTTGGTGATCTTGCCGTCGAAGATCTTGGCGATGGTGGCAGCGTCCATGTTGATGTGCTTGCCGGCATCGGAAACGCCCTTGAGGTTGAAAACCACGGCGATCGGGGAGATGTAGACCGGGACATCGAAGGCGGTGCCTTCAGTGCACACGGACTTGGATTGCTCAACTTCGTCATCGGCAAGGGCCTTGTCGGAGCCGGCCCAAGCGGTGGCACCGGTCAGGAAGGTCTGCACGCCAGCGCCGGAACCGGACGGGTTGTAGGCGATCTTGGCCTCAGGGTTGGTGCCCTGGAAGCCGGCGATCCAAGCTTCAACAGCGGCCTGCTGAGAGGAGGCGCCGGCGCCCGAGAAGTTGCCGGAGATCGGGGTGGACTTGGAAGTGGAATCGGAGGAGGAGCTGTTGTCGGTCGTGGTGGCGGTGTTATCGCCGCAGGCGGCCACGGAAGCGAGCATCACAATGCCGGACAGAGCGGCAATGGAGCGAATGAGGATGTTCTTCTGCATGATTATTACTTAATCCCTCTATCAACTATTCGCGGGCGGCTCAGCGCTGCCCGGTCAATTCATGACAACTACAAGCGTATTGGTGGTTTCAAGGGCCCAAAACCGAAATCAGTAAACAGAAGATGAACACTTGGATGTTTGTGGGCTACGTTGAGGCTACGTAGTTTTTGGAGTGGACTCGCCTGCGGCGAGCCCACAATCCACAACAAAAAAGGCGGCCCGAAGGCCGCCTTCCATTTACTCCGCGGGAGTATCGATCTTGTATCCGAGACCGCGCACGGTAGTCAGATACTTGGGGTGCGCCGGATCTTCCTCGATCTTGGAGCGCACGCGCTTGACATGCACGTCGAGCGTCTTGGTGTCGCCCACATAATCCGAACCCCAGATGCGGTCGATCAGCTGGTGACGCGTCATCACACGGCCCTTGTTCTGCATGAGGTATTCGAGCAGTTCGAATTCCTTGAGCGGGAAGAACACGGTTTCGCCGCGTACGGTGACCTGATGCTGGCCAACCTGCATGGCGATATCGCCACACACCAGCGGAATATCGTCATCCACAGTGCCGGAAGCCTGGGCAGTGGCCTGATTGCGACGCATCACGGCACGAATACGTGCCAGCAGCTCACGGAAAGAGTACGGCTTGGTCACATAATCGTCCGCACCAATCTCAAGGCCAACGACCTTATCGATTTCGGCGCTCTTGGCGGTGAGCATAATAATCGGCACACGGCTCTGCTCACGAATGCGGCGGCACAGTGCAGTGCCGTCAATGCCCGGCAGCATCAAATCAAGCAGCACCAAATCGATGCCGCCCTTGGTGAACAGTTCCAGACCTTCCTCGCCAGTGGCGGCGGCGGACACGTCGTACCCCTCGCGTGTGAGCTGGTATACCAGCGGCTCGCGATAGGATTCCTCGTCTTCGACGATAAGAATGCGTGTCATAGTAGCCTTTCTTGGGTATGTTCCCGTGCGCATAGGCGCAAAGTTTTCCGACATTATCGTAACCATTTGTTCTCCGTTAGCCTGCTGTTTCCCGAAAGTACGTAATTGCGTAATTGGGCTACGCGCGGTGTGCGCACCTCGCCCACTGTGTGATTGTGTGGCAATGGAATGGCACCATGTCGGGCACCAACCAAGGCCCTACGCTTGTGTCGACTCGTCCGACCGGGCCTCGTCGTCATCCTCATCCGGGGCGGCCGGCAGCTCGATGGTGAACGTCGACCCCTCCCCCGTACGCGACCAGACCGAAATCCGACCGCCGTTCTCCTGCACGCAGTGCTTGGTGATGGCCAAGCCGAGTCCCGAACCGCCGGTCTCGCGCGAACGGGCCGGGTCGACCCGGTAGAATCGCTCGAAAATGCGGTCCAGCGATTTGGCGGGGATGCCGATGCCCTGATCGACCACGCGAATGGTGACTTTGCCATCGCGCTCCCCCACGCCGACCGCCACAGTGGTGTGTTCGGGCGAGTAATGGATGGCGTTCTCTACGAGGTTCTTGACGGCGGTTTGCATGGCCTCTTTGTCGGCCTTGATCATCGGACCGTTCGTGGCTGGGCTGCCTGATTCTTCCAAGGAACCTTCGCCATCGGCCGGCTCCTCGACCTTCGTGGGTACTGACTGTCCGTTGACACTCAGTCGGATATCCACATGGCGGGAGTCGGCTTGGGTCTGATTGGCGGCGATGGCGGCGCGTGCCACATCCAGCGCGGAAATGCGCCGCGCATCGATCACGCTTTGCGGGCTTTGGGCTTTCTGCAAGTCGATAAGATGATGCACCAGTTCGGTCAGGCGCGCGGATTCCTTGGAGATACGGCCGGAAAAATACCGTACGGCGTCCGGATCATCGGCGGCGTCGGTCACGGTTTCGGCCAGTAGCGCGATGGCACCGGCCGGAGTCTTGAGTTCGTGCGAAACGTTGGTCACAAAGTCACGGCGGACGGCCTCGAAACGGCGCTGCTCGGACATGTCGTTGATGAAGATGGCGTACAGGTCATCGCCGATATCGCCAATGCGCACACGCAAATACAGCGTGTTGGACGGGCGTGACTGGCCGGCCTCCAGTCCTCGGCCATTAGAGGACGGATAGGAATTGCGATTGACCGGCAGCTGAACCTCACGCTCACGCATGCCACCGTCGGCGGCGGCCTGAGTGAGGATGTCCTCGACTTCACGCGAGTTGAGTCGGTCGCCGGAGACTAGGCCGAATGGCACTGAGCCGGGGCTTGAATATTGGACCAGACCGTTGCGGTCGGTGACGATCAGGGCTTCGGGCAGGACTTCAATCAGGCGACGCTCGGTGGGGCGCACGGGCGCATCATCACCGAATAGAGAATGCGTATCCTCGTCGCCGGACAGGTCCTGTTCGGCGGCGAGCCGGCCTGAAACGCGGCCTTTGTTGTAGGCGATGACGGCAACCCACACCAGTATCAGCGCGGCGAGCACCACAATCACGACGATCTGCCAGATATCCATGATTTCCAGAGTAAAACGTGCGAGGCGTAGTGAGATGCCTAAACTACGTAAGTTCGTCTATTGTTCATTTTTGGCGGGACGACATAACAAAATGCTCCCGCTGGCGGGAGCATAATATGGGGAGCTCTATTTACAGCTCGTAGTCCTTGTCCTTGCTTTCCTTGATCAGGAACAGAGCGAGCAGAGCGAGGGCAGTCATGATGGCCATGTACCAGCCCACACCGGCAACGCCGAACTTGGAGGTGACCAGTTACAGGCGCTTGACGATGTCGACAGCCAGACGGGCGGCGGTATCGGCGTATTCGGAGATGTCGAACTCCTTGAATACCTCGTAATCGGTGTCGGCGTTGTCGGAAAGGGCACGAATCACCAGTGCCGGCACGTTATTGCGGGCGGCGACCTGTGCCACGGCGGCGCCTTCCATCTCCACGGCGTCAGCCCCGGTGAGTCGGATGACCTCCTCGACCTTTTGGGGCGTGTCCACGAAGTAGTTGCCGGAGGCGATGATGCCGGTGATGTGGGTAATGCCCGCATTGGCAAGCGCCTCGTCGGCGACTTCCAGCAGACGGTCATCAGAGTGGAATTCCTCCACCGGAGCGTCCGCAGTGCCGGGCTTCCACTGGCCTACGAGCCGCATGTCAGTGTCGAGGTAGCGCAGGGTGCCGCCGAGCACCACGTCGTTGATGTGCAGGTGGGTGTTGAGGTTGCCGGCGATGCCGCTGAAAATCACGGCGTCCGGGGCAATCTCGTCAATCAGCAGCTGCGTGGTGGCGGCCGCATTGACCAGTCCCATGCCGCCTACCGTTGCGGCAACCTTGATGACGTCAGAACCGAAGGAGTCGACCGTGCCGGACACGATGTCAAGGCTGCCCTTGGCGGTGTGCGTCACATGCGTGAGCGATTTGGCGATCAGCGCCACTTCCTCATCCAATGCGCCAATAATAGCTACAGTTTTCATACCCATACGTAAGTTCCTTTCACAACACTTTCGGCTCCCCTTGTCAGGGGAGGTGGCCGCCGAATGGCAGGCTGAGGGGTAGAGACGTTTCGTTGCATTGCTCCCGCGAGAGAGCCGATGACGCAACTCAGTGCCAACGCCGTGTGGCTACGGCTTCCGCAAGCTCGCGCAGCAAGGCCTCGGTTTCTTCCCAGCTGATGCACTTGTCAGTAATCGACTTGCCATAGACCAGCTGATCAAGCGGCGCGGCCTTCTGATTGCCTCCTTCAATAAAGCTTTCCATCATGATGCCGGTAATACCCTGTTCGCCAGCTGCAATTCTGCTGGCAATATTGCGCACGACTTCGGCCTGACGATGTTCGTCCTTGCCGGAGTTACCGTGCGAGCAATCAACAATCAGACCATGCGAGGCTGCGGATTCGGCGGGCATTTCGGCGCGTACGTCTTCCATGGCTTTGGCCACGGATTCGGCATCGTAGTTCGGGCCGTGAATCGAGCCGCGCAACACCACATGGCAGTCCGGGTTGCCAAGGGTCTCGACTGCGCAGGCACGCCCCAGATGGTCAATGCCGAAGAACGTGTGCTGCTGAGCAGCGGCGAAGCAACCGTTGACCGCTGCCTTCACCGAGCCGTCAGTGGCATTCTTAAAGCCGACCGGCATGGAAAGCCCGCTGGCCAATTGGCGGTGGATCTGGCTTTCCGTGTTGCGCGCACCAATGGCGCCCCAACTCACCGCGTCCGAGATGAACTGCGGGCTGGTGGGCTCCAGAAATTCCGTGGCGGCCGCCAATCCTTCCTTCAGCACACCAAGCAAGGTTTTGCGAGCAAGCAACAGGCCCTTGCGAATATTGTGGCTGCCATCAATATCCGGGTCGTTGATCAGGCCCTTCCAGCCAATGGTAGTGCGCGGCTTCTCGAAGTACACGCGCATGACGATGAGCAGCTGTTCACCGAGCTCATCTTTCAGCTTGGCCAATCGGCGCGCGTAGTCCAGCGCGGCCTTCGGGTCATGAACCGAACAGGGGCCGACGATGACCAACAGCCTGTCGTCTTGGCCGTACAGGCACGCGCGAATCTCATCACGCGAGTAGGCGACGATTTCCTGAGCCTGATCAGTCAGCGGGAGTTCAGCGAGCACTTGCGCGGGCGTGGGCAGCGGCTCCAACTCCAATACGCGGCGGTTGATGATGCGACTGACACCCACCTGATCTTCCCAACGCGGCACATCAGTGGCAACGAGCGGGTTCTTCCCCTCCCCCATCGCCTGACGAATGGCGCGAAGCTCTTCTGGGGTGTTCAACGGCTGCGGACCGACTTGCAACGGATGCAGCGAATGTGCTGCTTCCTCCTGCTGCTGCATAACATCTCTCCTTGGGTCAGTATCCTTCCCAAGGATAAGGTGTCACGGGAACAAACTGACATGACCACCGTTATTGGCAAAAAATGCTCACTGAGTGGGTCTCAGTGAGCATTTTTACAAAGACAAAGCTATTTAGCCGAGCGGCGAGCGGTGACGGCGTCGGCTAGGGTGTGCAGCAGTTCGTTGGTGCGTTCCCACGGCACGCAAGAGTCGGTGACGGACTGACCGTAGACCAACTGGTCGAGCGGGGCCGGCTTTTGGTGACCGCCGACCAAGAAGCTTTCCATCATTACGCCGGTGATGCCTTGTTCGCCGTGCGCCAGGCGCTCAGCGATCTCTTCGATGACTTCGGCTTCGCGGTTTTCGTCTTTGCCGCAGTTGCCGTGGGCGGCATCGATGACGAGGCCATGCTGGCTCGGGCCGGACGCTTTGGAAACCTTGAGGTCTTCCAGAGCTTGACGCACGGATTCGGCATCGTAGTTCGGGCCGTGGCTGGAGCCGCGCAGAACCAGATGGCAATCCGGGTTGCCTTTGGTTTCGGCGGAAATCACGCGACCGTCCAAGTTAATGGACAGGAAGTGATGCTCGAAGCCGGCCGCGAAACAGGAATCGGCGGCGGCCTTGATGGAGCCGTCGGTGGAGTTCTTGAAGCCCACCGGCATGGACAGGCCACTGGCCAGTTCGCGGTGGACTTGGGATTCGGTGTTACGCGCGCCGATGGCACCCCAGCTGATCGCGTCGCAGATGTACTGCGGGGTGATGGGGTCAAGCCATTCGGTGGCGGCGGGCAGGCCGAGGCTCAGCACGTCGGTGAGCACCTTGCGGGCCAGCCACATGCCCTTACGAATATTGAAGCGACCGTCCAGATCGGGGTCGTTGATGAGGCCTTTCCAGCCGATGGTGGTGCGCGGCTTCTCGAAGTACACGCGCATCACGATCACGAGTCGGTCTTCCAACTCGCGCTTGACGGCAGCCAGCTTTTCTGCGTACTCGTGCGCGGCCTTCGGGTCGTGGATTGAGCAGGGGCCCACGATGACGAGCAGTCGGTCGTCGCGGCCGTTGAGCACATCGCGGATTTCCTGCCGCGAGTGGAGCACGAGCTCGCTCATCTCATCGGTGAGCGGCTGCTCCCTGAGGAAAGCACGCGGCGCGGGAATGGGGTCAAGCTGACGAATGTTGACATCGACGGTCTCAGGAAAGACGGCCTGCTCCCCCAAACGACGTTCATCCTCGGAACTATCCGGACCACGTAGTGCTGCCATTGCTCGACTCCTTTCCTTGTATACGTACTGTCGGTATGTCGCCATAGACGCAAAAGCCCAACTATAGCAGTTTGTTACGGGGACTGCTTGTTGGGCCGGCAGTTATGGACTTTGGGTGGACTCGCCTGTGTGGACTCGCCTGCGGCGATGCTGTGTTGTTGTGCGGCCTGCGACCGCGGTCTCTCCCTCTGTCAGCGGCTTCGCGCTGACAGAGGGAGAGACCCTAGCAGCCGACAGGCTGCGAGAAAACACAGCATTGGCCGTCAGGCCGATTCCGGGAGGCTGACGAAGTCAGGCCAAAGCGCCCATCGGATCCCATGCGGGGAGCATGGTGGCTGGCTCTTCGAGGGCCTTCTGGTATTCCTCGGGCAACAGGGCCTTCGGGACGGCTACCTCGTAGACGTATTCGGTGAACCAGTCGTCGGACATGGTGAAGTAGCCCTTGTCGGCGATCTTGGCGCCCCAAGAGTTCTCCACGCGCCAGCGGCGGGTGGTGCCGTCGTCGGCCACGTCAACGCCGGCGAAAGCCATGGCGTGGTTCATGGCGGAGTCGCCGAAGCGCACGCGGGCTTCCTTGTCCAAATCGAAGTCCACGTCGTACACGCGGCCGTACTCGAACAGGTCGGTGGCCCAAGCGCCGTTCTCACGGTCCATGAACGGGTGGCAGTCGGCACCGAACCATACCGGAATGCCCTGCTCAACGAGAATCTGCTTGACGCAGTCCTTCATGAACTGGTTTGGCACGTTGAGGTACTCGGTGGCGTCGCCGCCAGCCACATTGCCGAGGTGCTCGATGCCGATCTTCTTGCCCTTGGCGTGCTCGGTGCGCGGATCGTCCACCAGGCACACGTAGTCCTCAAGATCAGCCGGACCCACGTACTTCTTCCAGAACTCAACCGGCGTAATCTCGCCGTCGCGGTGGAATTCGCCATCCTTGTCGGTCCATTCCCAGTCGAAGGAAACCGGCGGCTCGCCCAGGTGGATGGTCAGAATACGGTGGCCGGCAGCAGTGGCGTCGGCAATAATCGCCTCGACCTTGGAGGCATCGCCGTCAGCGGCGTACATGTGCGCCACGGCGGTGTGCAGCATGTGGCGCAGCTGGATGTTCATTTCACCGGTGTTCTTGGAGGATTCGGTCTCCGGGAACAGGTCCTTGGGCACAGCGCCGTACTTCTTGTACACGTTCATGGCCATGGTCCACTGGCCGCCATCGCCCATCACGTCGGCGAGCAGGTGCTGCATCAGGCGGGAGTCGGAAGGCTCTCCGGCAGCCACCAGAGCGGCCACATCCTTAAGGAAGTAGTTGACGCGCTCCAGCTTGTCGTAGTACATCGCGTAGTTCTGGGAGAACTCGAACTCCTTCAAGTTCATGTTCTTCTTGGCCACGAAACGGGCCACGTTCAGGGAGCTGAACAGCCAGCAGCGGCCGGAGCGATCCTGATGGGTGGCTTCGCCATTGTCAACGATGGTGGAGAAACGACGCTGCATCAGACGAGCGCGGTCATAATTGCGAGCCACCTTGTCGATGCCGGCGGCGGTCACCGCGTTCATGGCCAGACGGTTGGTGCCGCTCTGTGCGAAATCGCCGCGCAGGGTATTCAACGCTTCGTCGGTCAGAGGCGTCAATTCACTCATGTCATACTCCTTCTGTGATGGTGCGCTTGTGGCGCAGATTCAAACGAATACGGCACCTGGCTCGAAAGCGCAGGTGCCGTAATTCTTACCGCTAGTAGTCTAATCGAAGGCCTGTCATTCGCCGTTCTGCTCAGATACGGCCGGATTCTCCTGAGTCGGGGCCTCCGGTTCGCCCTGTGTCTGGTGCTCGGACGGCTCAGACGATTCGGACTGCTCATTCTGCGCAGCCGAATCAGCCGAATCAGCCGAATCAGCCGGTGCCGCATCTGTCTCATTGTGATCGTCGGCAGCCGACTCGTTTCCGCTCAACTCACCCGGCTGGTCATCGGCCTCGTTGTGTACAGGCTTGACTTCCGGGACGGGCGCAACCACCGGCAATGCCGCCGCGGCAGCGGCTTCCTGATCCTGACCAGAGGCCGCCGCATTACCGCCGAAAGCGAATCCGGAGAACGCCTGCGAGAACATAGAACGCAGTTCCGAAACACGCTGGGTGATGACGGACTCGCGTTCCTGCAGATCGGCGATGCGCTTGGACAGACCGTCAAGCTCGCTTTGGGCGGCGGCGCGACGCTCCTCGATCTGCGCATCGGCTTCCTCGCCCGCCTTATGTACGATTGCGGCGGCCTGGATGTCCGCCTCCTCGCGCTTGGACGCGGCATACGAATCGGCTTGGTCGCGAGTGTTCTTGGCCTGACCGACCAACTCATCGGCTTCCCGCTTGGCCGCCACACGACGCTCTTCGAGGTGCTGCAGCAGTTCGTTGACCTTCTTCGTGGCCTCATCCTGCTGAGCGGCGATGTCGTGACGGATCTGCTCGACCTCGGCGTTGACCTGGCTCATCGTGCTGGTGCGCTTGACCTCGGCCTCATCAGTGATTTCCTGACCCTTGGTTTTGGCCGCATCAATGATTTCGCTGGCCTTGCGCTGGGCTTCGGTCATCATCTTGGACACTTGCTCGCGCACGTCGGCGAGCTTCTTGTTGGCCTCGGCGAGCGCCGCCTCAATCTGATCGTTGGAATCAGACTTAAGCTTGGTGATCTCCTCATTGGCGCTTTTGCGCATTGCGGCAACCTGCTGGGTCGCCTCCGCCTTCATGTCGGCGATTTCGCGCTCTTGAGTGGAGCGTTCGGAAGCCATCTTCTTGGTGTGCTCTTCGCGCGCGTTGCTGAGCTCAAGCTCGACGGTCTGACGCTGTTCGGTGATGGTCTTGGCAGTTTCGGAGCGCAGTTGTGCGGCATCCTCGTTGGCGGAGGTGGTCACTGATTCGGCCTGATTGCTGGCGTTCGTCAGAATCGAGGCGGCCTTGGCATTGGCGTCGTCAACAATATGCTGGGCATCCAGCTTGGCGTTGTTGATCAGTGTTTCGGCCTGAGCCTGAGCCGTGGTACGGATGGAGGACGCGTCCTGCTTGGCGCGTTCCAGCAGTTCGGTACTCGTCTGTTCGGCGGAGGCAAGCATCTGCTGGGCGTTCGCTCCCAAGGAAGCGAAGCTGTTGCCTTCCGGCTTCTTGTTCTTCTCTTCCTGAAGTTGGGCCTGCAGTTGCAGAATACGGTCGTCATCCGCCGCAATCTGCTCACGCATGCTGGCCAACGTCTGCTGCGCACGCTTCATACTCTCCTGAGTAGCGTCGAAGGCAGCATCAACCTTCTCCTTGTCATATCCTCGCAGCACCACCGGGAAACGATCCACCATCGCTGTTTATTCCTTTCGCACACGCATAAAGCTCTTGGCACATCCTTGAAGCACTGTAGCGCATCGCACTAGCGCTGAGCGTTGAGCGACGCGCAATCGTTACAATGCGTGCGAACCATGTTCTATTCCGGCGTGGCGCACAGCGTGCTAGGCGATGAGGATGTCGGAGCTGGAGGGCTTGAGATAGTAGCGCACGGCTTCGCGCACCACATCACGGCCAGCGGCGATCTGCTGGTCGAGTGGTAGACCATGCTGGCTGGAATGCGCCGGAACGACCGGAGGGAAGCTGACGAATCCGCCCAGCACCCGCTCCTGGGTGGCGGTCCAGTTGAGCAAGTTGTAGAACAGCGAATTACATACGAACGTACCTGCGTCCGAACTCAAGGTGGCCGGAATCGAATCGTCCGTGAAATCATTCAGGATCGAGCGCAACGGCAGGCGGGTCCAATAGGCGGCCGGGCCATTGGGATCGATGGGTTCGCGGCGTGGGATCACGTTGTCCGCGTCTGGCTTGATCGCGTCCATCAGGTTGGTGGCGCATCGTTCAAGCATCACGCCTCGGGCTGCGTGCTTGAGCCCGGTGGCGATGACGATATTGGGCTTGGTGGCCTCAATCGTCTCTTTCAGCGTGGGCCAGGCTTTGGCGAAGCTCACCGGGATGCTGACAGCATGAACGGTGACGGCGACCTGCTCCAACGGATCGTCCGGAGCAGAGGAGACGCCCAGTCCCTGCTCGGCGATGGCCTTGGGCACTTCGACGGCGGGATTGACCTCCACGCCGTCATAGTGGTCGAAGCCGGAGATCACAACATTGAGTTCACGCATAATGCCAGTCTAGCGATGCATCTGGCCGGCCGCTTGGGCCAGCAGGGCGTGCATGCGGGCGCGGGCCTCTTCCTTGGGATCACGACCGAGAATCTCCTCGGCGATACGCTCAGCTGTGGGAATATCTTCCAGCGTGGTGATCTTCAGGTTGGTTTCCGCACCGGAGACAATGGCGACGGGTTCATCAGGCAGATAATCGACCACTACGCGCGTGTCGTCGGTGGGATGGAAGTCCGGGTCGGCGGCAGCCAAATCGTAAGCGTGACGAATCGTCGCGAAGCGGAAGGATTGCGGGGTCTGCGCGCGGAAGGTGTTCGGGCGGTCCGGCACCGACTTGACCACTTTCAAATCGCCCAGATCCTCGGTCAACAGCACGGTGTCGGTTGAGGCGTAGGCCACGGTTGCGGCCGTGAACTGGTCGAGCGCATCAATCGAACCGTCGATGGCGGACTGTTCCACGAACGGACGGACGGCGTCATGGATCAGAATCTTGGCATCGTCCGGAATGCCAGCCGTAGCCAGCATGTCGAGCGCGGCGGCGGTACTGTCCACACGCTCGTCACCGCCGTCAATGATGACGCGGACCTTGGTGTAGCCCATCTCGCCAACCAACGTTTCCACTTCACCGCGCACCTTGGGATTGACCACCACCACGATGTCGCTGACGCGGTCGCAATGTTCAAAGGCATCAATGCTCCAGCACACGATGGGCTTGCCGCCCACGGAGACAAGCTGCTTGGGATTATCGGGGTCGAAGCGCGTACCGAAGCCGGCGGCCAGCACCACGGCCACCACCGGCACGGTTTGCGCCGGTTTGGCGCCCTGAGCGGGGACCGGCTGGACGGTAGGCGTCTCGACGGGGGTATCGAAATCTCTCTCAGTCATAGGCACCACCGTAGGGTGAGGGCTGGCCGTCCGTGAACTGCATCACATCTTCTCCACGGAATGTGCTCGCATTCTCCGTTTAGTCACGCACGATGAGGGCGAGGAGGCGGCCTTCGTGTGTTTTGTTGGCGAGCGCGGCGCGGCGGTGCGAGTACCACAGTGGGTTTTCGAGCGTGCACATGCTGTGGCTGATGTTGTCGATGCGCTCCGCGAGCTCGGCCGGGCCTTCGCCATCCGTACGGCACAGTTCGGCGAGTTCCGGGTCTTCCTCAAGGTACTGGGTGGCGGCGTGCACGCGCGGCATCGAATCGACCACCTGATGTACACCGGCGAAAGCGAGGTCGATCATCGCGGCTTCGGCGATGTCGATGCCGGCACCGCCGAAACGGGTCTTCGTCTTGGTCAGCGGGAAGCGCTTGATGAACTGGTCGGCGATCTCGTCGCCCACTTCATAGCAGTCGCCGCAGATGCGCGGGCCGAGTGTGGCCACGATGTTCGCCGGGTCGGCACCCTTGCTCTTCATCAGGTCCACCGTGGTGCCGATCACGCCGCGCTCCAGACCACGACGGCCGCAGTGGGCCGCACCGATGATACCGGTGACCGGGTCGCCCAGCAGCACCGGCAGACAGTCGGCCGCGAACATGCCTAGGGCGATGCCGGATTGTGCGGTGACCTGGCCGTCCGCCTCGATGACGTGCGGAGTGTCAGTCTCACCATGTGTGCCGGACACGTCGAAGCCGAAGGGGGTGTTGATGACGAACGAGTCGTCCACGTCCACAGCCACGCCGGAATGTACTTGGGAGACCAGCGATAGGCGGGCTTGCACCGCTTCGGCGAGTGCGATGCGGTTCGACAGCACGGCCTCAGGTTCGTCGCCGGACTTGCCGCCGAGGTTCAGGTTGCCGTAATCGCCGGCGCTCAGGCCGCCCAGTCGCGTGGTGTACACCACCTTGATGCCGGGGGCCAGTGCGATGGGGATGGTCACCGGAATAGGGCGACCGGCTTTATCGGTAGAGCTGATGCTGTTGGAATCGAGGATTTCTTCGCTGTATTCAGGCATAAGGCATTCTTTCTTGGGTGCGGGCGGTGTTCATGATTTTCATGACCACCCCCCAGTCAGCGGGGGCGGAGTGGTAGGTTATTCGGCTTTGAGGGTGGGCTTTTTGGTGCGCGAGCGGATGGCGGCGTTGATGGGCACCTGGTGCGGGCAGGGCATCGAGAACACGTGCGCCGGATTATTGATGGCGGGTACTGGCGCGCCATCGGCATCGCGCAGGCCGGTTTCCGGCACGGTAAAGACCAATGGTCTCTCGCCAGGCAGCAGGAATTCGACCTGTTGACCGGGCTCAATCTTGTTACGGCTCATCAGCGTGACACGTCCGTCTTCGTCCGCGCTCCAGCTCAGCACTTCGCCCACTACCAGCCATGAGCGGAAGTAGGCGGAGCGGTCGGTGTTCTGTGTGACCTTGTGCTCCGGGTAATAGAAGCCGGTGGAGTAGTCGCGGTGGGCCACCTTGTCGGTTTCCTCGAGCAGCCATTCGGGCAGTTCGACGTGTGGGGCCGGGCGAACGGCCGCATGTTTCCAATCGGTCTCAATCTGTTCGACCGCGGTGTTGGACTTGCGGCGCGTGGAACGGGCGTGAGAGCTCATGCCGTCGGGTTCGACGGCGGTGCCGGCCGGCGTACCAGAGGCAGTTGAGTCGACGGCATCAGCAACCGTCACGCGGTCACGTTCTGCGGCAACCGAGCCGGTGACCGCAGTATCAGAGCCACGGTCATATCCCTCATCGGCCACACCGGCGAACGCGGCATCAGCATTGCGCATCACTTGATCTTCGGTTCCTTGGCCAAAATCGGGGTCGCCCGGGCGAATCACACGGTCATGGAAAGGCTTCAAAACATTGCCATCAGCGTCTTCAAAACCGCGTTGAATCATGTATTCATTAACCGCGGTTTTGTAGGCGTTGGTCATGGCGGCGATATAGTAGGCGCTTTTCGCGCGGCCTTCGATTTTGAGGCTGGTGGCACCGGAGTCAATCAAATCATCCAAGTGCCCCAGCATATTCATGTCCTGCGAATTGAACAGATAGGCGCCGTTCTCGGTCTGCTCGATCGGGAAGTACTGGCCGGGGCGCTTCTCTTCCACGATCGAATACTTCCAGCGGCATGGCTGGGCGCATTCGCCGTGATTGCCATCGCGGCCGGTCAGATAGTTGGAGAACAGGCAGCGGCCGGAGAAGGCCATGCACATAGCACCGTGGACGAAGCATTCGATGTCGAGGTCATCAGGAATGTTGGCGCGAATATCACGCACGGCCTGCAAGTCCATCTCGCGGGCCAACACCACACGGCGAGCACCAAGCTCGTAGAAGGCGTTCGCAGCCTGATAATTAGTCACGCCGGCCTGAGTGGAGACGTGCAGTTCCAGATTCGGAGCCACCTGACGGGCCATCATCATCACGCCAATATCGGAGACGATCAGCGCGTCCACGCCGGTGTCTTTGAGCTGGCCGACGTACTCGCGCATGGCTTCGATCTCGTTGTTGCGCGGCAGCACGTTGCAGGTCACGTACACGCGAGCGCCGCGTTCATGGGCGTAGCGCGATCCTTCCTCGAAATCCTCAAGGCTAAGGTTTTTGGGGGCCGATCGCATGCCGAAGGCTTTGCCGCCGCAGTAGACGGCGTCGGCACCATAATCGACCGCGGTTTTCAGGCCCCTCAGGTTGCCGGCCGGGGACAACACTTCGGGCTTTTTGCGGGTGGGGAGGTTCATCGTCGTATTCATCACCGCAATAGTGTAGTGGTGGCCGTGTAATGCGGGAGGGGCTACCGTTAGGCTGGATGACATGAAGATCGATATCGTGAGCGTGTTCCCCGAATACTTTGAGGTGATGAACCTCAGCCTGATGGGCAAAGCCCAGGCCAAGGGATTGTTGGAGATCAAGGCGCACAACCTGCGCGACTGGACCCACGATGTGCATCATTCGGTGGATGATACGCCAGTCGGCGGCGGGGCCGGCATGGTGATGAAGCCCGAAGTGTGGAGCGAATGTCTGGACGAACTGCTGGGATTCTCGCAGCCGTCCGGCTCCCCCGCCCCATCCGGCGCACCGGTGCTCATCTTCCCGAACCCATCGGCCCCGTTGTTCACCCAGCGCGACGCCACCGAGCTCAGCCATGCCGACCATCTGCTGTTCGGCTGCGGCCGGTATGAGGGCTACGATGCGCGCATCCCGGACTACTACCGCGCCCAAGGCGTCGACGTACGCGAATATTCGATCGGCGACTATGTGCTGAACGGCGGCGAAGTAGCGGTATCGGTGATGCTTGAGGCCATCACCCGCCTGATGCCCGGATTCATGGGCAACCCAGATTCGATTGTTGAGGAATCCTACACCGGCGAGGGCGCACTGCTTGAACATCGCCAGTACACCAAGCCGGCCGTGTGGCGCGGTATTGCGGTGCCGGATGTGCTGTTGTCCGGCGACCACGGCAAGGTGGACCGTTTTCGCCGCGACGAAGCGCTGGCCCGCACCGCCGAGATTCGGCCAGACCTTATCGCGGCACTGGATTGCAAGGCGCTGGATAAGGCCGATCGCAAGACCCTGATGGCCTTGGGCTGGGAGGTCTCCGCCGCCCATCCGCGCCGGCTCGCCGATTAATTCACCACACGGTGGGAGATTCACTACGCGGCGGAATCGTCGGAACGCTCTATATCCGAGTCGTCATCCGCGGATTCGATGTAGAAGACGGCGGTTTCGCCGTAGTTGCGGCTTTCGGTGATTTGCCAGCCTCCGGGGGCAGTGGGATCATCCGAGCGTACCGAGCGTTCGAGCATGATCACCGTGTTCTCGTTGGTGGCGCTGCCCGCCGCCAGATCGGACAGTAGCTGATTGCATTCAGCGGTCTCATAGGCATAGGGCGGGTCGATGAATATCACGTCGAATGGTTCGCCGAAGCCGCCAGCCACTTGCTCGGCTTTTTTGACCAGCACACGGGCCTTGAGCGAAGCATCCCACGAACGATTCTTCTGTAGCTGCGCCAAGGTCTTGGTAATCAGCGCCGCCGCAGGCCGGGAACTTTCCACGGCCACGAGTTCTCGCGCGCCACGGCTCAGCGCTTCGATGCCCAACGCACCAGTACCGGCGAACAGGTCCAGTACACGGGCATCATCCAGCACTCCCCATGAGTCGAGGTGCGAGAAAATCGCCTCTTTGGTGCGATCCGTGGTAGGCCGGGTACCCGTTTTCGGCGTAGCAAGCGCCACACCCTTGAATCGTCCAGAAATTACACGCATAGCTTTCACTGTACAGGTTCATCTGCGCATACCAATCATGAACAACAATGGGGTGCTCGAAGCGCACCAATGATATATGCACTTCGAGTACCTCATGTACGAATGGTCTTGCCTCCACTGAAGCACATTCGAGGGCTTCCCGACCGTGATTTCCTCACGATCGGCATACGGAAAAACTATATCGTGCGATTACGGGGGCGCAGCCCTAGCCTCAGCTGGAGGTGCCTCAGCTGGAGGTCAGGAAGGTTTCGTTGCCTCGGGTGAAGTCGAGGACGGCACCGGCGAGTTGGACCTCACCTGCCAGTTCGGGGTCGGCGGCCAGAAGCTGCCCGGCACGGGTGCGGGCGTCGGCGATCATGTCGGCGTCCTTGACCACGCGCAGGAGCTTCAGGCTGGACTTGCCGCCGGATTGGGCGTCGCCGAGCACATCGCCGGCACCGCGGAATTCCAAGTCGGCTTGGGCGATTTCGGCACCGTCGAGCGAGTGGTGAATCACTTCGAGCCGTTGCTCGGCCGGGGAGCCGGGTTCCGCACGGGAAATAAGGAACGCCCACGAGTTGGTGCCGCCACGCCCCACGCGGCCGCGCAGCTGATGCAGCTGAGAGAGGCCGTATCGGTCGGCATCAAAGATGACGATGCAGCTGGCCTGCTTGACGTCCACGCCGACTTCGATCACCGTGGTGGACACCAGGATCGGAGTCTCGCCGCCGGCAAAATCGGCCATGACCTGGGTTTTGACGTCATCCTTGTCGCGGCCGGTCAGAGTCGCAAACCGAATGCCTTGGAACTGTGGAAGTTTCTGCAACCGGTCGGCGATTTCGGCCACCGCATGCAATGGCGGGCGAGCCACGGTTTCGCCATTTTCGTCGAAGGTTTCGTAGGGGTCGTCGATGCCGATGGCATCGGCCGCCGCGCGCGTCGCACGGCCGCCTGCAGCTGTGCGGGCACTGGAACCAGATGCTGCGGCGCGTCCGCGGGCAGAACCGGCTGCTGCCGAAACGCCGGAACCGCCTTCGTTCTCCTCATCATCCGCATCAATGCGCGGGCACACGATATAGGCCCGCTCCCCCGCGTCGACTCGCGCGCGAATGTGCGCGAACATACGCCCCATGGTGGCGGCGTCGGCCTCATTGACCACCACGGTACGAATCGGTTTGCGGCCGCCAGGCAATTCGGTGAGCCAGGAAATATCGAGATCGCCAAACCAAGTCATGGCGGCGGTGCGCGGGATGGGCGTGGCGGTCATCACCAGTAGATGCGGCGTGGTGCCGTCATCGGTTTTGGCGTTGAGGCTTTCGCGCTGTTCCACACCGAACCGGTGTTGCTCGTCGATCACCACCAAGGCCAAGTGCGGGGCTTGGAAGGTCTTGGAAAACGCCGCGTGCGTGGCCACGATAATGCCCGGCTCACCACTGGCGGCCGCAGCGAGCGCCTTACGCCGGGCGGCAAGCTTCATACCACCGGTCAGCAGGGTGACGGGAATTTCCGCAGTCACCTTGGAAGAAGAGACCGTCGAAGCACCGGACGCGCCCATCGCGCCCTCAACGTCGGCCGCGGCATCGGTCTCCTTGGCACCCGGCTGTGCAAGGGTCAACCCCGACACCATCTTGCTGATGGTCTCGTAATGCTGTTCGGCAAGCACCTGAGTGGGAGCCACCAGCACCGCCTGATAGCCGGCGCCGACCGCCTGCAGCATGGCCGCGAGCGCCACTACGGTTTTGCCGGAGCCGACTTCGCCCTGCAACAGACGCTGCATGGGCCAGTCACGTTCAAGATCGGACGCGATGTCGTCCACCACCTGACTCTGCCCGGCTGTCAGTGTGAACGGCAACGATGCGATGAAGCGGTCGCGCAAATTGGGCAAATTGGGCAGATCAGGCAGATCGGTCGCAGAACCGCGCTCCGATGCTTCTGGTTGCGTACTTGGCTCCGCAACCGCTTCGCCCACCGACGCTCGAGCTGTTTCCAGCGCCTCGTTCAGCGGGCAAGGATGCGCCGATGACTTGTGCGCGTGCTGTCGAGACTTCAGCAGCGAGGTCTGCGAAACGAAAGCCTCCTCATAGCGCAGGGTTTCGATGGCCTCCTTGAACCGGGCCGTGGAGGCCGGATCATGAATGGCCAGGAACGCCTCAGCCCGATGCATGAGGTTCTTGGCCTTGCGCACCGATTCGGGCAGCACATCTGGGATGGATTGGGAGAGCGCCTCAGCACCGGATTCGGCGGTCGTGCCGGACTTCTCTTCCCCGTTTTGGACGGCGATGGTGTCAGTCGCGGGAGCCACAATGCCGGCTGCCCCAGCGCCAGCGAGTTGCCCGTCAGGCGTGGATGACGTGCGGGCCCCCATCATCCACAGCAATCCCAGAATCGTCTCATGAATATGTTCGGACGAGATACGCGAACTGGCGTGATATACCGGGCGGGGCCGGCAGACGCGGGTAAGCGCCTCTTGCACGGTATCGGCGTCGTATTTCAACGCGGCCCCGGAAGGGGCAGTCGCGGCCGGCGGATACGCGGACTGCGCACTGGCATACGGATCGGCACTTCCCGCAAACGCACCATTGCCGGATGCCGCGCCCCGAGCGTAACCCTCAAGCCCCGCTCCTGCTCCGGCCGGCACGGGCGCGACAGTGAGGATTTCGGGATGGGTGAACTGCAGCTGACCCATGTATTCGCCGGGCATACCGGAGACCACCACAGACGTGCCGGCGCGCAGTCGCACGCTGACCCAATCCACATACGATTTACGATACGAGAAGAACGTGAGCCGGGCCGTACTGCCGGGTACGCGACGAGACCGGGCGAAGTCGGCGTCATCGACCGTCGCTTCGAGTCGGTAGCCGCGGCGAGCGTTCATCGGCACCACGCGCATATCTCGTATCACGGCGGCAAATGCCATCTGCTGGCCGGGTGCGGCCTCGCGGATGGCGCGAAGCGGCACCGGTTCGGTGACGCGGAAAGGATAGTAGGTCAGGGCGTCGCCGACAGTGACGATTCCCAGCGATTTGAGCGCGGACACGCGACGCTTGTTGGTGACCAGCGAAGCGAGAGTGGTGCCCATAGTGATGCTCATATTGGCCTATTCTATTCGCACGGCCTCTTTAGGCCGCAGAAACAACAAAACCCGCCAAGCCGAAGCTCAAACGGGTTTTGCTCCACGTTAGTACGCGATTCACGCGGCCACGCGCTGAACCTTGCCAGCCTTGAGGCACTTGACGCACACGCGCAGGCGAGTGTTCTCGCCATCAATCGTGGTGCGCACAGACTGCAGGTTCGGGCGGAAGCTACGCTTGGTACGACGGTGCGAATGGGAAACGGTGAAACCGGTCTGCGGTCCCTTGCCGCACACTGCGCAACGAGCTGCCATGATGGACTCCCTTAACCTTGATGTGTCAAGTCTTTCACGCATTCGACCGCCGGTTTCACCCGACATGCCGAACACACAACTTCACAAATATATAGCCCAATACCGACAACCGCAACTCTTGCGTGTATCATGGGCGAACCTCGGCGGTTCACGCGCGGTTCGAGCGTAACTTGCGAGTGGGCCATCAGCGGTTCACGAGCGGCTCGGCATTGGTTCGCCAGCGGTCCGCAAGTAGTTCGTCAGCAGTTCGCCAGCGGCGAATTACGCTGCAAATCATAGCGTTTACCCGATAAAACACGCCGGCCTGCCTATTCCGCATCCAGCAAACTCTCATATAATCTCGGTATAAGAGACGGCAAGGGACGAAGGGGTCCTCGTGCAACTTACGACGAAGGAGGCTGTCATGTTGAATCTCAGGCGAGGTATCGGCACTCACGAGCCCAGCGTGATTTCACTGGGTCAAGTCTGGGTGGACATTATGCTCAATGTGGACAAGGTGCCGGCACAGGGCGGATTCGCCGTGGCCGATCATCCGAAGCCCTCCATTGGCGGCAGCTATCGCGTGCTGCAGGCGGCCAGCCGCATGGGCGTGCCGACCGAGCACGCCGGCATTCTGGGCAACGGCCTGTGGGCGCATTTCATCCGCCAGTCATTCCAAGACAACGGCATTACGCATATCGGTCAGGATCGTCTTGATGAGGATTCCGGCTTCCGCGTGGTGCTGAGCTCCGGCGCGCCGAAGAAGACATTCATCGCTTCCTATGGCGCCGAGGCTCATGGCGACTCGGACACGTTCGACACGCTGGAGCCGCAGCCCAAAGACGTGGTGCACATCAGCGGCAACACACTGATGGACCACACGGCCACCGGCGTGGACGGATTCCTGCTCAAGGCCGGTACCGACCCGGCTGCACGCGACTACACGCTGGTGATCAACCCCACCAATACGTTGCGTTTGGTCAACGACCATATGCTTGAGGACCTGGTGCTCGCACGCCCGGTCTGGTCCTGCAACCGTCAGGAGGCCATGACGCTGGCCGAGCGACTTGGTGCGCCAATCGACGACAGCAAAGTCACCATTGGCGGCGGACTTGACGACTTCATGCACCAGTTGTGCGACGGCTTGGGCGCTACACTGCGCGCGCCGCTGGTGGTGCGTGTCGGCGCCCGCGGCGCTTGGATTCGTGAGCCAGGTGGCGAGACGATTCATATCGAGGGATACCCGACCAAGGCCGTACACACCCGTTCGGCGGGCGGTTGCCACACCGGCGTGATGTGCGCGATGCTGGCAAAGGGCCATAGTCTGGCCGAATCGGTAAAGATCGCCAACGCGGCGGCATCCATCGCCATCCAGCACAGCCTCAACGGCGTACCGCAATGCCCCGATTACGACGAGGCCATCGCGCTGATCGGCGAATAGTCGACTATAGGTAGCTCCCCCCAGTCCGCTTCGCGGCCAGCTCCCCTCAGCGAGGGGAGCTATTTTTGCTCTGGCTCCCCTTAGAAAGAGGCCCGGCATTATTCATCCGCCGTTCAACCGGAATGGCTCCCCTACCCTAGTCCGCGCTTCTACGATAGATTGAGTTGAATACTGTCGAGGAGTGTATATGACTGATCCCACGAATGTCCACGAACCGGTGCCGCAAAGCGCCAAACTGACCGCCCGCGAGAAGAAGTGGATCATCTACGACGTCGGCAACTCGGCATTCGTGCTGCTGTCCACCGCCGTCATCCCCATTTACGCCAAATCGCTGATGCCGGCGGACGGCAACATCGTGTCCGCCTGGGGCTACGCGCAAACCATTGCTTCCTTGGTCATCGCGCTGCTCATGCCGTTGCTCGGCTCCATCGCCGACGTGCAAGGCATGAAAATCAAGTTCTTCCTTGGCTTCTTCGGCACTGGCGTGGTCACCTGCTGCGCAATGGCCCTGCCCCTGACCTGGCTACCGTTCCTAGTCGTCTACATTCTGGCGACCATCGGCCTCAACGGCTCGCTAACGTTCTACGATTCGATGCTCATCGACGCCACCTCGAACGAGCGCATGGACAAGGTCTCCTCGCATGGCTACGGCTGGGGCTACATCGGCTCCACCGTGCCGTTCATCTTCTGCATCGCGCTGATCTTCGGCGGCCCGTCGCTCTTCGACTGGTCCACGGTGGCTTGCACGCGCGCCTCGTTCATCATCACCGCCATCTGGTGGGTGGCATTCACCATCCCGCTGCTTACCAGCTACCGCCAAGTGCACTATCGCGCCACCCGTGACCAGCTGGGCTCGGCCGTGCGCGGCACGTTCAGCGAACTGGCGGGCACGTTCGGCAAAATCGTGAAGAACAAGCCGTTGTGGATGTTCATGATCGCGTTCTTCTTCTACATCGATGCCGTGAACACGGTGATTTCGATGAGTACCTCCTACGGTGCCGAGCTTGGCATCGACTCCACCCAGCTGGTGGTGGCACTGCTCGTCACGCAGTTCGTGGCCTTCCCCTGCGCGATTCTCTACGGTCGTTTGGCCGGCCGGTTCGGCTGCAAAGTGATGATCACGGCGGCGGTCGTGGCATACATGTGCATCGTGTTCTTCGCCGCGTTCTTCCTGAAGTCGGCCGTGGAGTTCTGGATTCTGGCGATTCTGGTCGGCATGTTCCAGGGCGGCATCCAGGCGCTCTCCCGCTCGTACTACGGCAAGATCATCCCCAAGAATCACGCCAACGAGTACTACGGCTTCTACGATATCTTCGGCAAGACCGCCTCGATCATCGGCACCTTCCTGGTGGCCACCACCACGTCCCTGACCGGCAACGCCTCGCTCGGCGTGCTCTCCATCGCCGTCCTGCTCGTCGCGGCACTCGTCTTCCTGCTCCTGCAAAAGGACCCGACGCGGGAGTGATTTGCCGGCCCTCGGCAACTCTGTGCCGAGGGCGACATCTCGCAGCATAGAAATCCTCGACATAGGGATGCCGCCGTTTGAAGTCGGTATGTGACATGCCGCCCGGAATCAGCATCGCCAGCCCGATAATCACGCCCACGCAGATGCCCAGGAATGTCAGAAAATCGTTGAGTGGCGTCACGCCGAGAATGGAATTATCGGAATCGAACAGGTTGCCGATGCCGGCTCCCGCGATAATCGCCGCGACACCGCCGGCAATCAGTAGCGCGAATCGGCAGCGGTGTTCATCGTAGCCGGTCAGATCCTGCGGTAAGGCAGCCACATTAGCCAGCGTGCCGGGACGTGATGAACTGGTTCCGTGCAACATTTCGCCGGGCAATGCATTTGCGGAGCTCGGGCCATTGATGCCGTCACCGCCGGACCGCGCTGATTCACCGATGTTCCCATCAGCATCCTTCATATACGCGGGTTCCCCGGCTCCCTCCCCGGTTACGGTTCTGGCAGCCGAGCCATGGTCGCCCTCCGCTGCGCCGCGCGCGGCCGCACCCACGTTCACGCTCGCACTCACATCGCCAAGTACCAGGTCATCAAGCGTGCAACCGAACAGGTCGCAGATCATAAGCAGCTTGTCCATCTCGGGATAGGCCTTCTCGGATTCCCATTTGGAGATGGCCTGGCGCGAGACGCCGAGCAACATGGCCAGCTGTTCCTGGGGCATGTTGCGTTGTGCGCGCAGGTATTGCAGGTTGGCGCGGAAGCTCATCGGAGTGTCCCTTCATAGGTAATGCTCATCATGACATATTCGGCCGATGCCCTCACTATGCCACGGCAAACCAGTTCCGCGCCACCATCTTCAGGTTGCATATTCGCGCGCAACCACAGGTTGCATCGGCGGAATCCCGCCATTCTGCCGGCTCCGCGGCATTCTAGCCCGCACCCCGATTGGACCGGCATAATCGGAATACATCGATTATGAAAAAACGCTCGCGGCCACATGGCCAACGAGCGTGAATCTCGGGTGGGCGATGTAGGAATCGAACCTACGACCCCTTCGGTGTGAACGAAGTGCGCTAGCCGCTGCGCCAATCGCCCGAGCCTGTGATGAAAAAACCGGCAACATTCTGCCGGCGATTCATCGAGTGGGCGATACAAGATTCGAACTTGTGACCCCTTCCGTGTCAGGGAAGTGCGCTACCACTGCGCCAACCGCCCGGGTCATCATCCGGTCGAATCAATCAGCATGAATCAACCATCCGAGAGCGGACAACGGGACTCGAACCCGCGGTCTCAACCTTGGCAAGGTTGCGCTTTACCAACTAAGCTATGTCCGCATGTGTTACCTTCACAGGCAACAGGTGACAAAGATACGCCAATCTCAGGAAAAAGCCAAGCCCCCGCGTGTCCCACCGGTTTTCCAACGATTATCGAGCGCCGAAGTGAAGTTCCCGAACTACGCCGACGTGCCGTCCTTCATGGAATCAGGCACGGTATGGGCTTCATCCCTCAACGCGCGATAATGGCGGTATGACGCAACGACAACTGATGCGGGCCACAGTCGAAACGCCCATCGGCCGGATGATGATGGCCTCCGACGGCGAGGGACTTACCGAACTCTGTCTTGAAGACTGGTGGTGGGCCACCGATCACCAAGCCGTTCTCGATTCGAATCGCGAATCCGATAGTGAACCCGACGTATTCCGTATAACCCGCGAATGGCTGACCGCCTATTTCGCCGGCGAACGCCCCGGCTCGGATCAGGTGCCGCCTTTGCATCCCGCCGGCACGCCATTCCAACATGAAGTGTGGAATCTGGTGGCCGAAATCCCCTATGGCATGACGGTAAGTTACGGCGAACTCGCCGCCGAATTGGCCGAACGACGCGGCGGCGGCCGCATGGCCGCGCAGGCGGTCGGAGGCGCAGTGAAGCGCAATCCGGTTACCATCATCGTGCCCTGCCACCGCGTAGTCGGCTCGGGCCGCGCGTTTGGCGGCTACGGCGGCCGACTCGACATCAAGGCCGAGTTGCTTGAACTCGAGGGCGTGGATCTGGCGCGCTTCGATCTGCCGAACCTTTGACGGGCCCAGCGGTCCGCCTCGTCAAAAAGGATTGAGTGGTTAACCCTCCCGCCGGCGGGAGATGGCGCGTAGCGCCGGAGGGTGGTCGGCTGGCTGGCATCGCAACCCTGCTACCCGACAATTTTCGACAAGCCGACGGGAATCCTTCCACGAATTGTTCGCCGTCGGTGCAGTCTTGCTCGATCGCGCCGGCCAAAACCGTACAATCCCTACAATGGAATGCATATGGTTAATTGCTGCGCGCAGCCGCACGGCCGCACGCGATCGCAAGACCACGCAGCCCAAGGGGATATGCAATATCAACGGAAGCAGGAGGTGCGCATGACCGGCATTATCGATTACGCGCACGCCGAAACGCGCTCCTTCGCCGACTTGCCGTTCAACGAAATCGACGCCTTGATCATCTCCACGCTCATCTATGAGGATGTGGCCAGTGTCTGTCCGACGTTGATGCTGGATGAGACGCGGTCAGGCTCGTTCGCCGCACGCATTCGCGCTTTCGAACCCAAGCATCCACTGATCTGGCTGAAGGGTATCTGGCATCCCGAGCTTGAATCGGTAAGCCTTGACGAGGCCAACCGCGAGCTGCATCGTTCGCCGGAAACACATGCCGACGACAAGCCGCACGAAGCCCAAATGGTTTCAGTGGTCAACCCGGACCTGACCCACGACCTGTTCCAGGCCGCAGGCGAAAACCCCCGCTACGCCAACGTTCGCCTGGGCGCGGTGGTCGAGCACATCAATCAGGGTGAGCAAACCCAATTCGCCGCCGCCACCTTCCAACTGCCCGACGGCCACAAGCGCCGAAAGCCGACCTACAAAGGCACGTTGGTTATTTCCTTCCGCGGCACCGATGATTCGCTCATCGGATGGAAGGAAGATTTCAATATGGCTTTCCAGTATCCGGTGCCGGCGCAACGTTCAGCCAGCGCCTATCTGGATATGGTGGCGCGACTGTGGGAGGGTCCGATTATTCTGGTCGGCCATTCCAAGGGAGGCAATCTGGCGATTTACGCGGCCATGAACGCCGATCCCAAGGTGCGCAAGCGCATTCAGCATGTCTATTCACTGGATGGCCCCGGTTTCCCGCCGGAGATTGTGACCAGCCCCGCCTACCGCACCATCCAGCCGAAGGTGACGAAAAACGTGCCGAGTTCGTCGATTGTGGGCATGATTTTCGAGACCCCGGAGCCTTGCCGCGTGGTCTCTTCCGATTCGGATGGCATCATGCAGCATTCCGCCTTCACCTGGCTATTGGATGGTGACCAGTTCATCACCGAGCCGGATTTGAGTTCCAGCTCGCAGTTGTTTAACGAGGAGCTGAACCATTGGATCGCCACGCTTACGCCCGAACAGCGCGAGCGTGCGGTGGATGCGCTGTTCACCGTGCTGCACGCCAACGGCGCCACCAGCTTCAGCGAGGTGATGAGCAACTTCCCCGCTTCGATTCCGGCGATGCTTGGCGCGTACGTTGGGCTGACCCCCGCAGACCGGCGTCATTTGGTTGAGGCCCTGGCGATACTGTTCAAGGCGTCCACGGCCAAACGCAAGCCGACGCCCGCCCCGGCTTCCGCACCAAGTTCTGCGACCTCCAAAGCAACAGCCGAGATCCCAGCAGAAACTGCAGCAGGAGCAGATAGCGCAGCTCCGGCCAGAGCCGATACTGATGCCGATGCCGGCACCACAGCTTCGCCATCAGCGGAGGACGCAACTGAAATCGCCGATTAGCTCATAGACATGTCCACAAATAATAGTTATACTGCCCAATAAGTTATTAGACAGCGTGACCATATCACGCTGGTGCATCAGGAGGAAGAGATGCCACGTCCACGCCATGATTCCGAGGTGCTGCCCGCCAAAGAACGCCTCGAGAACGCTTTCTGGGAATTGCTCGCCGACCGCGACTATCGCAAGATCACCGTTACCGACGTGGTGCGTGAGGCTGGCGTGAACCGTAATTCGTTCTACTATCACTTCTCCAGCCTGCCCGAATTGGCCGATTCAGCCATCCTGCATCAGGTCGAATCGATTCCGATCAACCGCACCCCCGATCCGAACGGCAATCCCGAGGAACAATGGCGAGACCGCGTCACCGCCACGCTCTCCGATCCAGAGCAGCGTCAGCGCCTCGACCACCTGGCCCTGTTGGCAGGCCCGCACAGCACGCTTGAACTGACCGAATCGCTGCGCGACTTCTGCCGTCTGCAAATGCTCAGCACATTGCAACGCGACCCCAAGAACCTTGACCTGAAAACCGATCTCATGGTCGAGTTCACCGTGGGCGGCATGCTCGCCGTGCTGCAACGTTGGCCCGAATTGAGCGACACCATCGAAATCAAAGACCTGCTTAAAGAAGATGTGGCCGTGCTGGCCATGGGCATATACCTGGCCATGAGCCAAAAGGACATGCTTAATTACTGGAATCGCATCTTCGTGCACAATGCGCAGGATTCGACCGCCCCCGGCATGCCGGTCGCCGCCACGCATGCCGCGCCATCCACCATCTCATCGTCGAACGGCCCCGCAGGATTCCCCGGGTACACCGCTTGACCGAAAACCAGCGAGTCTGGATTGTTTCCGCCGCACGAACCTCGCGTGAGGTTTCTCACAAGGCGCAATCAGCCTCTCATGCTGGCGTTTCCAACCCACGCACAGGAAGATGGAAGCATGAGCGAAACATCGAACAAGACCCGTCTGGAACATGACTGCATCGGCCAGATGGAGGTGCCGGCGAACGTCTACTGGGGTATTCACACCCAGCGCGCTATCGGCAACTTCCCGGTCTCCGGCATCACCGATAGCCAACATCCCGAGCTGATTCGCGCCTATGCCACGGTCAAGCGCGCCTGCGCCATCGCCAATGAGGAATTAGGCCTGATCGACCCAGCCAAGGCCGAGGCCATTCGCGCCGCCTGCCTAGAAATTGAGGCCGGCAAACTGGCCGATCAGTTCCCGGTCGATGTGATGCAGGGCGGTGCCGGCACCTCGTCGAACATGAACATGAACGAGGTGATCGCCAACCGTGCGTTGGAAATCGCCGGCCGCCAGCGCGGCGATTACACATACATCCATCCGAACGACGACGTCAACAAGTCGCAGTCCACGAACGACACCTACCCGGCCGCCTGCAAACTCGCGCTTATCGACGCGATCGGGCCGCTCGCCGAGTCCACCAAGAAACTCGCCAAGGCCTTCCACGATCTGGCCGACAAACATATCAATGACGTGACGATTGGCCGCACGCAGCTGCAGGACGCCGTACCAATGACCTATGGTCAGGAATTTCATGCGTTTGCCACGCTGTTGAAGTCTGATTTGGCTGCATTCGATCGCGTGGTGCCGCTGCTGGCCCAGCTCAACCTCGGTGCCACCGCCATCGGTACCGGCATTTGCGCGGATCTGCGATTCCGCAAGTCCGCTATCAAGCATCTGGCGCAAATCACCGGGCTGCCGGTCACCGCCGCGCCCGATCCGGTGGCCGCCATGACGGATATGGGCGCGTACGTGGCCACGTCGGCTGCCATCAAGAGCCTCGCCGTGCACCTGAAGAAGGCCGCCGACGATTTGCGACTGCTCAATTCCGGGCCGCGCTGCGGTTTCAACGATCTCAACGTGCCGGCTCGCCAGGCCGGATCGTCGATCATGCCGGCCAAAGTGAACCCTGTGATCCCCGAATGCGTCAACCAGTGCTGCTTCACGATTTTCGGCATGGACGTGACTGTGAACTGGGCTGTGGCCGAGGGACAGTTGCAGCTGAACGCCTTCGACCCGGTGATGGTGCATGAGCTGCTGACCGGCATGGCGTTGCTGACGCACGCCATGGAGACGTTCCGCGTCAACTGCGTGGAAGGCATCGAAATCAATGCTGACCTGGGGCGTTCATACGCCCAGTCCTCACCGTCGATTTCCGCCGCGCTCAACCACTACATCGGCTACGAGCACGCGGCCGACATCGCCGCCGAAGCCGTACATACCGGCCGTACCGTGCGCGAGGTGGCCGGCGAACGCACCGACCTGCCCGCCGAGCAGTTGGACGAGATTCTCGATCCGATTCGACTGGCCCGCGGCCTCGGCCAGACCTGCCGCGAACGCCAGGAGTAGCGGAATCGACCGTAGGCCGATTCCGCTTTCTGCCACCCCGTCTCCACGACTTCACCAGAAACGACCGATACAGTAGGCGTATGACTGAATATGCAGAAGACATCGCACGCTGGTTTCAGGTGAACGCCGGCAAACTCATCTGGCTGACCATTGTATTGGCCATCGTATTTGTGGCCGACCGCGTCATCAGTCGCGTGTTGCGCAAGATTCTGGACAATTCTCAGATTCCCAGCGCCTCGATTTTCGTGAACCTCACGCGCGTGACCATCTGGGTCACCGGCGCAGCGATGGTACTGCAGCCCGTATTCGGCATCAATCCGACCACACTTATCACCGCCCTTGGTGTTGGAGGTGTGGCGATCTCGCTGGGTCTGAAGGATACAATCGCCAACATCATCGGCGGCTTCGGCCTGATGCTGGGCCGCGTAATCCAACCCGGCGATCTGGTGACCATTCAAGGCGTCACAGGCACCGTGCACGACATCACCTGGCGTCAGACCGTGGTGCGCACCCGTTCCGGAGACATGATGGTCATCCCCAATTCGGTACTCAATACGGCCGCCCTGACCAAGCTCACGCCGGTCAGCGAAGGCATGGCCACGCTTGAGTTCACGGCCAAGGCCTCCGGCGACCCGTCTGCGATCAGTCAGGATATTCTCGACCGCGTAACCAAAGCCACCGCCGACGTGGCGCTGGAGGGTCAGCCGCCATTGGTCAAGTTCACCGGCTTCTCCCCTTACGGCATGACCGGCCAAGTGCTTGTGTTCGCGCGCGAGGGTGTGCTGCCTTCCACCATCAAAGATATGGCGGCGCGAGCCATCGCCGGTTCGGGCACCGAATACCTTGTTGAAGATGGCGGCGCGAGCCATCGCCGGTTCGGGCACCGAATACCTTGTTGAAGATGGCGGCTCGTCAGGCAATCTGTGATATCTCCCGGCTTGCCTCTCTGGGTCCGGCTATGACAGTCATGCGAACAGCATCCAACCGGTAAGCATCACAGTCAACAGTAGGTACGCGATAACGCCGGGATTGGCATAGGCAGTGCGTATTTTAAGCCCCGCAGGCAACTCCTCTGGCGCAAGATAGAACTCCCAGCTCTTGCGCTTGGTGATAAGCAGCACGATACCGGCAATGCAGAGGCCCAACATCACTGTGCCGTACAACATCATGATGCCCATGCCGCCCATGTTGCCGGTTTCAGCCATACGCATGATTTCGGCCTCGCTGACCGTGCCGTCGAGGATGCGGGGATCGATCTGTTGTATCACCAATGGGGCGAGTACTGACCCGTTCAGGTTGATCAGCATGTGCATAGCCACCGAATACCGCAGTCGGGAGGTGCGTGTGTATACATATCCGAACATCAGTCCTAGGCCAAAGGCGTAGAAGAACTGGAACACGTTCATATGGAATAGCGCGAATGCCAATGCGGAGAACATGATTGCGGTCTTCTCTCCGTACCGGCGCAGGCGGGAGATAATCTCCTTGCGAAAAATCCATTCTTCGCAAACCGGTGCCAACAGGCCTATGAACAATGCGTTCACCCGCCAGTCGCTGCCAAGAATCACGTCGTTGATGCGATTGGTGGCCTGACCATCAGTGGCTCCGGCAGACAATATATTGCCAATCATATTGCCCAAGAACATTACCGGAATGCACATGACGAAAATCTGAATGAACTCCCCCGCCTTCATGGGGTACTGCCGGGTGCGAATAACCGGTACGCGAGTGAAGGCCAACATACTCAGCGGCATGGCCACCACATACAGCGGTCCGGAGGAGGCGAGCAGCACAGCCCAAGCGGGCACATCGGTGCCAAGCAGCGTTCGTAGTGCTTCAGTGGCCAGAATATTCAGTCCGATCCAGAACACCATCATAATGGCGAGCGCCGAGCCGATTGTCGAAAACCGGCGATGGGCCGTGAACCACCAATCGCGTGGAGATTGTTGCGGCTGCTGCGATTGCTGAGGTGCCTGCGGCTGCTGCGCCGGCGGCATTGGTTCGCTCATACTTATCCCCCATAGTTACTGGCCGCAAACGGACCGATCACACGTGCAATACTCTTCAAGAATACGGCACGGCGTTTCGATTGCATTGGGAATGGGGGAGGAAATCATCAATGGGCAAGGAATGATCAACGTCAATCATTCCCAATGCCGAGAAAGTCCCCTACTCTGCAAGATTGCCGTGGGACGGCACGCGATAATCGCCCAAAAATCGCCGCCGTTCCACACACATCATTGCCGATAAGCCATTCGACGATCGTACAGTCACAAAAACAGAACAGAACCGCACGATCATCGCAACGCCATTCAGCAGGCGAGAGCGGAGACCGGACGCGGGGCGACAATCACGTCATCGCCCACCGCCAGACCGGCCGGCAGCTCGCTGGCGGGCAGCTGCACGGTGGCCTTGAGCTGTTCGCCCTTGTTCCAGCGCTGGTATTCGCCGGAGGTGATGACCGTATCCACGCGCACCAAGGAGCCAAGGAAGTGAATGACCTCCACGCGGGCGCGTTCGCCGACGTGCGAATCGCTGCTGCCGGCCAAGGCCAGCGTCAGGTTCTCCGGGCGCACGAGCACGGCCACGGAATCGCCCTTGGCGGAGCCGGCGAGCAGCGGCACGCGCTGGCCGAAGACCACGGCCTCGTCGCCATTGGATGCGCCGGGCAGGCGGTTGGTGAGTCCAATGAACGTGGCCACGTACTCGGTGGCGGGGCGCTGGTACAGGTTCTGCGGGGCGGCGATCTGCTCGATCTTGCCCTTGTTCATCACACCGATGCGGTCGGCCACGGCCAGCGCCTCTTCCTGATCGTGGGTCACGAAGACGGTGGTGGTGCCGGTGGTGAGTTGGATGCGGCGAATCTGGTCGCGCAGCTGGACGCGCACCTTGGCGTCGAGGGCGGAGAGCGGCTCGTCGAGCAGTAGCACGCGCGGCTTGACGGCCAGCGCGCGGGCCAGGGCCACGCGCTGTTGCTGGCCGCCGGACATCTGCTGCGTGTACTTCTTGGCCCGATCGGCAAGTCCCACGAGCTCCAGCTGTTCCATGGCGATCTTGCGGCGTTCGGCCTTGCCCATGCCGCGCACTTCGAGGCCGAATTCCACGTTCTCCAGGGCGGTCATGTGCAGGAAAAGCGAGTAGGCCTGGAACACCATGGCCATCTCGCGCTTGTTGACCGGCACGCCGGTGACGTCTTGGCCGCCGACCATGATGCGGCCGCCCTGGATGTCTTCGAGGCCGGCGAGCGAGCGCAGCGCGGTGGACTTGCCGCAGCCGGAGCCGCCGAGCAGCACGACCATTTCGCCGGGCTTGATGTCCAGGTTGAAGTCGTCGAGCGCGTGAACGGTGGAGCCGGGGTAGATCTTGACGACGTCACGCATCTGGATGGAGCCGCCGCCGCGCTTGACGCTGTCTTTGAGCAGGGCCTTGGCGGCCTTGGTCACGTCCTTGCCGCGCACGCCTTCGAGGGTGGCGGTGGGATCGTTCTTGAAGGCGTCCTCGGCGGCAGCGGACGTGGTGGCGGGTGCCGAAACAGAAGCCGCGGCATCGGCACCGGCATGGCGACGGGTGAAAATCGAATTGCTGTTCATCAGGTTACTTACCTTCCCTTGACTTGCGCATTGCGTCGGAGATCAGGTCGAGCGCAACGAGGAGCACCACGCCGAAGAGCAGAGCCAGCAGCGACATGGCGGTGGAGATTTGAGAATTGGACTGGCCGAGCTGGTAGAGCGCGACCTGCAGGTTCATACGGCCGAGCAGCGAGGCGACGGTGTATTCGCCCAGCACCACGGCGATGGAGATAAAGGATGCCGAGAGAATCGACTGCCATAGGTTCGGGATGATCACCTTGAAGAACACCTTGGGCCAGGAGGCACCGAGCGAGCGGGATGCCTCGACCAGCGTCTTGACGTCGATGGAGTTAAGCCCCACGGCGATCGCGCGGAAGGCGAACGGCATCACGAGAATCACGTAGGCAAAGCACAGCCAGATTGGGTTGGTGCTCAGCACGTCGGCGGACAGCCAGCGGTAGATCGGGCCCAAACCCACCACCAGCACGATGGCCGGGATGGTCAGCGGCAGCGTGGCCACCCATTCGATCGCGCGCTCCAAAACCTTGGAGCGAATATGCACGATGACCATGGTGGGCACCAGCAGCACCAGCATGATCACCACGGTGACCGCGCTCAGGGCCAGCGAGGTGCCGATGCCCTGCCACAGCACGGTCAGGTCGGCACCCAGCGACTCGCCGTTGCCGGTGAAAATCGCGATCCACGGCGCGGCCGACCAGCGGCCGGACAGCGGGTGACGCAGGGTGAAGATGAGCATGGCCAGCAGCGGCACGAACAGGAACGCCAGGGTGACGAACAGGATCACGAATTTGATGATGCTCTGTTTACGCGCACGAGCGGCGCGCAGCTGCGGCGGCTTGGTTGCGGAAGTTTCGGTCATTGCCAACGTCCGGCCCTCTTTTCCACGGCGTGGCTCAACAGCATGACGATGGCCACGACGATGATCATTGCGAATGCCAGCACCTGGGCAAAGCCCTGCTGGTTGGGGTCCAGTTCGTTGCGCATGGCACCTTGGATCATAAGCGGCACCAGAATCGAACGCTGGGAGAACAGGGCCGCGGCGGTCGCGTATGCGGAGAACGCGGAGGCGAACAGCAGCAGGAACGCGGAGATGAAGCGGGGTGCCAGAATCGGGCAGGCCACGCGCGTCCAGTACTGGAACGTGTTGCCACCGAGGGATTCGCATGCCTCGCGCCACTGTGGACGGATCGAATCGACCGCGGGCAGGAAGATGATGATCATCAGCGGAATCTGGAAGTAGCAGTAGATGGTCACCAAGCCCGGCAACGAACTGAGCCAGTTCGGGTTCACGGTGTAGCCGGTCAGTGTCTTGATAAGCATGGTGCCGATACCGTTGATGCCGATGGTGGCGATGAACGCGAACGCGAGCATCACGCCGCCGAACTGAGCAAGCACGGAGGAGATGGCGGAGACCATACGACGCAGCAGGCCGTTCGGCTTGGCGCCAATGACCAGTGCGTAGGAAGCGAGCGCTCCCACCACTGCGCCGATCAGAGAGGATGCTAAAGACACCAGAATCGAGGTGCCGAATGCGGCGATGGTGTTGGCCTCGAACATCTTATTGAAGTTCGCGAGCGTGAAGTTGCCACTGCGATCCTGAAATGCACCGACAATCACGATGACGGTGGGTGCGAGCAGGAAGCAGGCGGTGTAGGCGAAGAACGGGAGCGTGGTGGCGAGCGTGCCCAGCTCCTGGCGGTGCTTGGCCATCGCCGAGGAGAGAGGAGAAGCGGGAGTAGCGGACGGACCCGCAGCCTTGGCGGCAGCAGGTCCGTTCGATGCAATGGGTGCGATTGCGGCGGTCATCGGTCTGTGCCTCAGTTGCCGATCGTCTTGTCCCAGTTGTTCTGGAGCCACTCGGTGATGCGGGTGGAGTCGTCGTTGGTGTAGGAGACCGGCTCGCCTTCGATGGTGATGGCGTCCTTCAGAGTGGCCTGGTCGACGGTGCCGTCTTCCTTCATGGAATCGAGCAGCACCGGGTTGGCGCCACCCTTGAACCACAGGTTCTGGGCGTCGGCGGTGTACAGGTACTCCTCCCACAGGCGGGCGGCGGCCGGGTGCGGCGCGTCCTTGTTGATGGCCTGGTTGTAGTAGCTGACGACCTGGGCCTTCGGGAAGGTCTTGTACTTCCAGTTCACGCCCTTGTCCTTGAGCTCCTTCTTGTAGGAGGCCTGGTTGTAGGTCCAGTCGAAGACCACGCCGGTCTGGCCGGAGTCGATGGTGCCGTTGGTCACGTCGACGGTGGTCAGGTTGCCGGCCTCCTTGAGCTTCTTGAAGAAGTCAAGGCCGGGCTGCAGGTTGTTGATGTCGCCACCGGCGAGCTGGTTGGCCATCAGGTAGCCGTTGAAGGCGGCGCCAGCCTCGGCGGGCTTGCCGTTGAGGGCCACGGTGCCGGCGAACTTCGGGTCGAGCAGGTCGTCCAGGGAGCTGATGTCGCCGTACTTGTCGGCGTTCCAGCCCACGGACATGATGCCGGTGTAGTCGGCGTAGTAGGCGCCGTCGGCGTCCTTGGCGGTGTCCGGGATCTTGTCCCAGGCCTGCACCTTGTACGGGGCGAAGTAGTCGGTGGAGGTGGCGGCGATGGCCTGGCCGACATCGAAGACGTCGGGGGCGGCGTCGGTGCCCTTGTTGGTCTTGGCGGCGTCGAGCTCTTCCTTGGATGAGGCGTTCGGGTTGAGCTCGGTGACCTTGATCTCCGGGTACTTCTTCTTGAAGCTCTCGATGACCTCGCCGTAGTTGGACCAGTCGTGCGGAAGGGCGATGACGTTCAGCGCGCCCTCTTCCTTGGCGGCCTTCTCGAGGTCTTCCATGGTGCCGAAGTCGGCGAGGGAGGTGGCTTTGGCGGACTTTTCGTTCACGGTGACGGCCTTGCCGGTGCTTTCGCCGGTGCCATCGGAGGAGGCGTTGCTCGAGCCGCAGGCGGCCATCGAGAACGCGAGCACGGCGGCGAGGGAGCCGGCCGCGATCTTACGCAGGTTGTTCATAATGTTCCTTTTCTCAACATCATCCAGACGACAGTCTGGGGAGTCGGGCTTGGTATGCGCGGCATTCGCGCGGCCCGTGAATCCAAGAAAAGAAACTATGCGCCTAATCTGTCCTGACACTGGCGCGCAAGTGAATTGCGTTCGCCATTTGTTGTACGCCTGTTGAACTTAGGAAAACTTGGCATGAATTACTGACAGGTATGGGCGATGTGTCAATAGCGGAACCGGCCTGCGGCCGATTCCGCACCACACTTACCTCAGCACGCCCTCAATCAATCGCGTGATGAGTTCGGTGTAGCTCACTCCGGTGGCATCCCAAGCCTTGGGATACATGGAAATCGGCGTGAAGCCGGGCATGGTGTTGATTTCGTTGACCATCACCGTGCCATCAGGCGTCACGAAGGTGTCCACACGGCTCAAGCCGGCACCATCCACGGCCTTGAACGCGCGACGGGCCACGTCACGCACGTCCTCAAGCACACTGACCGGCAGATTGGCAGGCACTTCCACGTGGCTGGCGGAGGCATCCATGTACTTGGAGTCGAAATCGTAGAACTGGTCGTCGTTCTGATGATCGAGCACGATTTCGCCGGGCCAGCTGGCCTCGGGCTCGTCACCGGCCTTCGGGCACAGCACGGCACATTCGATTTCGCGGCCATCAATCCCCTGTTCGACGAGCACCTTCCAGTCGTGCTCGCCGGCGGTGGCGATGGCGGCGGCCAGACGATCCTGCTGGGTCTCGCGGTCATCGGCTTTCTCGACTTTGGTCACACCGAAGCTGGAGCCTGCGCGCGAAGGCTTGACAAACAGCGGATAGGTAAGACCGGCGTCCTCGATCTTGGCAAGCACATCGGCGGCGGTGAAGTTGCGCGCATCGACCGTCACACCGGGCGCGGTGGGAATGCCGGCGGCATCCAGCACCACCTTGGTGTAATGCTTATCCATGCAGGCGGCGGAAGCAAACACTCCGCACCCCACGTACGGCACACCCATCATTTCCAGCAGGCCTTGAACCGTACCATCCTCGCCATAGGGGCCGTGCAGCACCGGCAGTACCGCGTCCACATGGCCAAGGGAGGTCAGCACATGGTGCATTTCCGGGTCGGACATGCTGACGAAGCTGGTGCCGAAGCCGGAATCGGCGGAATTGATGTGGCTGGGCTCGCCGATGAAGAAACCGTCCTGTCCGCGAGAGGGGTCAAGCATCACCGGGCGCGATTCCGGGGTGATCTTTACGGTCGGCAGCTCGCCGCCGTCCAAGTTCCAGCCACGCGGATCTTCGCCATTGATGATCCACTTGCCGTCCTTGGTGATGCCGACCGGAATCGGCTCGAACCGTTCAATGTCCATGGCCCCCAGCACACCGGCAGTGGAGATGCAGGAAATCGAATGCTCGTCTGCACGCCCACCATAGAGCACCACAACACGCTTCTTGGCCATAACCATCCTTTTGTTGAAACTACAACCGTTTTCAAGCCTATGCTTTGCACCGCCAACCGGACCGAACCGCGCTCGGAACGCCGCGCACAAGAGACGCACACCAGTCTACTCGTGCACGTCAACGACGTATACGCCACGCGACTTTGCACGTACAACGTATACGCCACGTATACGTCGCTTCTCTCGTTATTCGCCGGTAACCTCGTGACCGAACAGTCCGGCAAGCATCTCCGAGCAGGAAATGCCTTCGTTCAGCACGCGGCTCATCTGATACGCCAACGGGGTCGGCACATCAAGCTGATCGCCAAGAGCCACCACCGCATCCGTGGTGGGCACGCCTTCGGCCACACCGTTGCTGACCTTGGTGGCCTCTTCGACCGTCAATCCCTTGCCGAGATTCGCGCCGAACGTATAGTTACGAGACAGCGAAGAGCCACAGGTGGCGATGAGATCGCCCACACCGGCCAAGCCGAAGAAGGTCTTGGGATCGGCGCCAGCGGCTACGCCCAGCGCGGTCAGTTCGGCCAGTCCACGAGTTTCGATCATGGCTGCGGTGTTCTCACCGTAGCCGGCACCACGGGCCATGCCCACGGCCAGCGCGGTCACGTTCTTCAGGCTGCCGCACATTTCCAGGCCGATGACGTCGGTGGTCACGAACGGCTTGAAATAGGAGGTGGTGCATGCCTCGGCCACCTTCGTGGCATTATCGAGGTTCGTGCAAGCCACCACGGTGGCGGCGGGATGACGATCGGCGATTTCCTTGGACAGGTTCGGTCCGGAAATGGCGGCGAACCGGTCGGCCGGCAAGTCAAGGGATTCGCGGACGACTTCGTCCATACGCTTGTTGGTGCCACGCTCGATGCCCTTCATCAGGCTGACGACGATGGCGTGATCGGGAATCAGTCCCTTGAATTCGACGAGTGCCACTCGCGCGAACTGCGCGGCGATGGCCACGACTACGATGTCCGCGTTCTTGACGGCTTCGGCGCGATCCCCAGTGGCGGTCATGTTGTCCGGCAACTTTTCGACGGACGGCAGGCGCACGGCGTTGTGGTGGTGATCGCGAATGCCCTCGACAATCTGCTGCTCCTTGGCCCACATGGTCACCGTGTTGCCTGCGTCCGCCAGCACTTGGCCGAAAGCAGTACCCCATGCTCCTGCACCGAGAACCGTTATATTTTTACCCATATCAAATTCCTACCTTCGCTTGTCGCGCAACTTCATCGGCACAATCTTGTGCCATGCTACTCGCCTAGGCTCCCCGTACGGGAACCGGTGCGGCTACTTCTCAGCCGGGAACGGGCCGCCGGCTTCAGGCCAAGGCTTACGACTCATACTGCGGTAGTCCCAGTAGCCTTCAGCGGGGAACTGCTCGCCACGAATTTCCTCCAGTACTGTGTTCATGCGTTTGAGCACGCGCCACATCAGCTCGTTCACGGCCTCGGCAGGCGGCTCTTCACCCCATGAGTCCATGTCGGCAAGCAGATCGGAGTAATCGAGCGCATGGTCATAGCACATCACCACGTTTTTGCGCGGCCATGGCCACCAGTGGTTGATGGAGGCGGCACCCCACGTCACCGCCGGGTACAGCGGCACCTGATGCCCCAGTCTGCGCGAGGATTCAAGGGCGATATATCCCACGCCCTCCTTAATGCTCATCACCCACTTTTTCGGGTCGCGGGTCACGGTGCCTTCCGGCCAGACCGTCAGCGGGCGGCCGGACGTCAGAATATCAATCGAGGTCTCTTCGATCTGCTTGGCCTTGCCCGAATGACGCTGCACCGGCTGCATGCCGACCAACTGGAACCACTTGCCGATCAATGGCCACTTCGCCATCTCGGCCTTGGCCATGTAACGGGGGCGGCGGCCCATGTGGAACAGGCTCATCATTGGCACGAACACATCAAACATGGTGACATGACTGGCGGCGGTGATGAACGGTCCGGTTTCCGGCACCTGTTCCAAGCCCCAGGCCTTGGTCTTGCAGCTGGCGCGGAACACAATGGACACCCCTCCCAGCAGTCGTTTGGTGGCCTTGGGATTCTGGGCGTTGATTTCCGGCTGATTGGGCGTGCGGGGGCCGGTCGGGTAATACTGTGTCGAGTCCACAAGCGTGTGGCGGGCGGCCAGACGCTTGACCTGCTCATCACTCAGCGGGCTTACGGCCGAACGCGGCGACGGTTTTCCTTTGGATGCCATGGTCTCTATTGTGGCACGGACCACCGCCCAACGATTCCAGCGCAACATTCCCGGGAATGCGTCGCACAATACGCGGCGGCCCGTCTGCACACACCATGCGCGCAGACGGGCCGCCGGGAAAACGTTCGAATCACTCCACCGCGATGGCGTCAATCTCCACGAGCGCGCCCTTGGGAATCATGTTGTTGCCAAAGGCCACGCGGGCGGGCTTGACGGAGCCGATGAACACCTCAGCGTAACGTGCGTCCACTTCCTTGAAGTCCTCGACGTTCTTCAGGTAGATGGTGGCGCGGCACACATGCTCAATGCCGGTACCGGCAGTGTCGAGAATGTGCTTAATATTCTTCAGCGCCTGTGCAGCCTGCTCTCCAGCGGTCTCGCCCGCCAGTTCGCCGGTGGCCGGATCAATGCCCAGCTGGCCGGATACGAACACGAAGCCATTGGCCTTCACCGCCTGGCTGTATGCGCCCAGCGCGGCCGGCGCCTCGGAAGTGGCTACGGCTTCCATCTTTTCGCTCATATTGTGCTCCTTCTCATCTTGGGGGCGCCCACCTGCTGCGGCCGGCGCCGGTACACATCACCACCGGCTACGACCAATCGCACGATCAGCAACGATTGGCAATGCCGATTACGTAGCAGTCTACTGAGCAAAGTCGCGTTTAGCGCGCATGATGCCCGGCATACGGCCATCAACAGACTATTCCTTGCTATTCCAGACGATTCCAGACGATTCCAGACGATTCCAGACGATTCGGCTACCGTTCTCGCCAAACCGGACGGTTTTTCCACGACCCAAGCGAGCCGGCATCACCGGCCTTGCCATTGCCGACACCAGCACCAGCCTTGCACGCGCCGAATATGCAAAAGGCTTCCGGCGGTTAGCCGAAAGCCATGCTGGTGGGCTTGATGGGGATCGAACCCACGACCTTCTGTTCCGGAGACAGACGCTCTATCCACTGAGCTACAAACCCGAGCAACTTCTTTACTGTACACCACATCACGTTGCATGCGGCACATACGTCGCCAAAATAACGAGAAAATCGCCATTATCGGCTCTACAATGGGGTTATGTCGGAACCTACAGATGACTTCGAATACGAACGCCGCTTCTTCTGCCGCGAACTGCCGGCGGAATACGACGACGGCGACGCCCCGACCCTCATCATTCAGAGCTACTACGTGCATGCCGACAATTACGCCTTGCGCGTGCGGCTGGTCTCGCGCAAGGTTCACGTCGACATGACGCCCGACGTAAATCCGGTGGCCGTGCTGGACGAATACCGCGACCGGTTCTCGGAAGCATATGTCACCGTCAAAGGTCCGTCCGTGGGCGGCACGCGCTACGAAGTCGAGCGCGAAATCGATACGCGTATCGCGGCCGAACTCATCAAGCGCGGCGGCTCGGTAATCATCAAGAACCGGTATTCCGTGTGGATTGCGGAAGACGGCTGGAGCGTGGACGTGTTCGGCGGGCCGAACGCGCCGCTGATCGTAGCCGAGGCCGAACGATCCGGGCCGGTTACCAATCTGACGATTCCGAAATTCTGCATCACCGAAATCACCGATCAGGCGCGATTCAATAACGATGGTCTCGCCAACCGTCCGTTCTGCAAGTGGGCGGATGATTTCGAGGAGGAGCTGGCGCTGGAGGGGCCAAGGTTCCAGCAGTATTTCGGGAAGAATCGGATGGTTTAGGGGGGGGGAGCAATCGAGTACGCTCGTGAGCTCCCCTCAGTCATCTACGACGACAGCTCCCCTCAAAGAGGGGAGCCAAAACCAATCAGTACATGAGGGTGGCTAGGCGACGACGGGCGCGAGCCAGACGCGGGTCGGTGGGTTCGGGGATGGCGAAGTATTCGAGCAGACGCTTGCGAACCTGCTCGATATCGGCCTTGTGCCCGGCGGCCAAAAAGTCCAGCAAACGGTCGAAAGCGTCTTGAATCTGGCCACCAATCATGTCGATATCAGCCACGGCCAACTGCGCTTCCACATCGTCCGGCGCTGCGGCGGCAGCGGCACGCACGTCACGTACATCAGCGGCCCCGGAGCGGGCCAGCAACAGCGCCTTCGCACGTTCGCGGGCGGCCAGTGCATCGGACGGGTCGGATCCGAGCACGCGCTCGTATTCGGCGGCGGCACCGGCGTAATCGCCCTCCTCGGCCAAACGATGGGCTTCGGCATGCTCCGGCGGCACCTGCTCAGCACCCGCGACGGCACCGGTGGCACCAGCGCTCTTGGCGGCATCGGAATCAGGATCACCCGAGTACGGCGCGGTACCGTTCACACCAGACTGCGCGGCGGCCTCAATAATCTTCGGAATCACCTCGTCAGTAAGTTGCTTGAGCTCGTCGTCACCCGGAAGGCCCTGCAACAGCGGCATCGGACGGCCGGCAATCAACGCGAACAGTGCGGGCGCGCCCTGCACCTGCAACGCTTGGGCAATCGAAGGATTGGACGAGATATCGATACGGGAGAGCTGAATCTGGCCGTTCAGGGCGTTCACCGCGTCGCCCAACGCACGGGCCATCGGGAACAGGCGGTCATCGGTCGGTATCCACAGGAGCAGCAGGATCGGGAAGGTCGCAGAAGTCTGCACCATTGCCTGGAAGGTGTTTTCGGTGGTGTCGATCACGTACCCACCAGCGGCAGGAGCGCCACCCGCCTGGCCGGGCTTGGCCTTGACCTGATGCTTCAGCGCCTCCAAATCGACGGCGCCCGCCAATGAGACTCCCGGATTGAACTGCTGCTCTGCCATAATGCCTCCCGATTCCACGCGATTCGCGTACAACAACAATCACATTTGCTGACATTGATTGTAATGCCGATTCCCACCACGTAGGGATTCTTCCACTACGCGGTGAAATTCCCACCACGTAGCAAAACGCCCACCACGATGTGACTCAAAACGGCACCATTGTGCGAAAGGTAAAACTTACCGACATCGTGGTGGACGAATCACATCGTGGTGGGGGCGTTAACCGCGCGGTGGGTGGCGGCAACAATTACAGCGCTTCGACCTTTACCGGCTGACGGTCGGCGCCCACTGCGGTGATTTGCTCACCGGAACTTGCCAACGGAATGTACAAGGCCACCACGTTCACATACGTGACCTTCATGGTGCTGGTGTACTTGTCGCTATTGAACAGCGCCTTCTCGTCGTCGGAAGCCGGCCGCGATTCGCGGCCATCCCCCGCCTTGCGAGTCCATTCGCCGTTAATACGGCCAACCACCAGATCACCGGCACCGTCTGCAGCACGCATCACCCACATCTGTTCAGGCACAGCGGTGAATTTTTGCTCCTGCGTACCGTTGTTGCGTTGCATACCTTCCTGCACCTTGGCCGTGGTATTGGCCAGTTCCTGGCGCAGCAAATCGTCTGCGAACTTGGAAGCGTATTGGCTCTTGGAGCCGTTCTGCAGCACATCGGCGTATTGGGCCAAGGCATCAGCGGGAGCGGCCACCAGCTTCTCATCCTTTGCGGTGCCCATCTGCGAGCCAATAGTCGGAATCTCGAACTTCGGCAGCTTGGCGCCCTCAAACAGTCGAGCCATAGCCATCAGCTTGTAATTCTGCTGGGCGGATTCCTGATCGAAGACCAGCAAACGCTTGGACTGCTGATCTTCGGTGGTGGTCGTGATGGTGAACACCGAGCGAGGCCATCCGTCGTCCGTAGGAATCACCGTCTGGGCGATGTCCTTGGGAATGGTCGCATATTCGGACATACCGCCGCCACGCTGATTGATCGTGGTCTGGCTGATGCGAATGTCCAGCTGGGGCCCGCCCATAACGGTCGCATACCCATCGGGATTCTTGGCCTGATCGGCTTCATCGATCGTCTTGAGAATCTTCAGACGAATCTTCTTCTCCTGCGCCTCGGTCAAATCCGGCGCAACCTTGGTGGAGGTATCAGCAGCCGGCGTCGGCAGTTGGCCTTCACAGGCGGTCAACGGCACGACCAACGCCACGCAGGCGAGGGCGGACACACACAGTTTGTTCCATCGCTTGTTCATCAGCTTTCCTCCTGTCCGTCATCGGCCGAGTCGTCTCCGGTATTGACCTCTTGGGCCAAGCGGGAGAAGTAGGCCTGCAGTTCGTCAGGGGTGATTACCGAAGTCGATTCGTTATCGCCGGCGCTGAGGCCGGGCTCAGCGCCGCTTTCGGCACCGGTCTGCTGGTCGGCGACCAGGTTACGCGAACTTGGGTCGATGATAACCGGTGTTTCGGTGGCTTCAGATTGCGAGGATTGCGAGGACGCACGGCCCGAACGCCGATGTGTGGCGTGACGGCGACGATTACGTCGACTTGCACCATCCGGCTTCCCGGACACTGCGATGCTGGCGGGTGCCTCTTCCTCGATTACGGCGCTTGCCATGCCTTCCACCATGCGCTTGCGGCGCTTATGCGGCGGCATGGCGAACACGGAGGCGCACAGTACGGCCAGCACGGCCAGCAATCCGCCGGACAGATAGAACGGCATCGCAAAGTCCGGCACTTCGGAGCGCACCCAGTGCAGCTGCACCTTGGCGTTGGTGACATTTTCGCCCAAATCCACAATGGCTACCGTCGAGGCGCCGGTCTTCTTGCTCTTCAGCGAAACGGACCCAGTGCCGCATTTCACGGCAGTCCACATATCGGAATCCTTGAACGACACCGCGTCATCGGCACTGGTAGGCGCTCCCTGACTCGTGCTGCTTCCCTTCTGGGTGCTCAGCTCGCTCCATGATGCCAATCCGGTGATGCGGGTATAGGACTTCTCGGGCGCGACCCATCCGGCAACATCCTTGGACGAACCCAACGCCACGCACGCCTCGTCCTGAGAGGATCCCGAGTCCACGGTTATCGTGGCATTCTGATCCAACAAGGTCAGCACATTCGGATCAGTGACGACATACCGGGAGCCGCTCATGGTTGCGGAAGCGGTGATTTCAGTGGAGGGCTTCCACATCGTGGCATTCATGTACCCCAACACCACAGCCGCCACGGCCAATAGTCCGAAGATAGGCGTCACCACTCCACGCATGATTTTGGCATGACGGGATGGACGCTTGGCGCCCTTATCCGGTCTTGTAGTCTGTTCTTCAGCACTCATAACTCAACCATTCTACAATCTTCACCTGTTTATTACCTAGGAGCGCAGAAAATCAAGGTTTACCAGTAGGGTGATGTGTCATGCGTAAGTCTGTTAAGTCTATGTTATCCCCCCTCGGCAAGGCCGTTGCCCTTGCCTGCTCGCTGGCGATGTGCGTGTCGCTGGCTGCCTGCTCCAGTTCGAGCTCGGACTCGAAATCCTCTTCTTCCGATTCCTCTTCATCTTCCGACTCTTCTGACAAGAAGGGCCAAATTGCCGGCGTGACCGCCAAGGGCAAGCTCGGCGAGAAGCCGACTATCTCCTTTAATACGCCGATGACCGTGTCCGACGGCTCTTATGTGGTGCTGCAGAAGGGCGATGGCGACGTGATCGAGGAGGGCGACCGCGTCTGCGCCCAAGGCATCGCGCTCAACGTTAAAGACGGAACCGAGCTCATGGACACCTGGACCAAGAACACGCCGGATTGCTCGCTGAAGGTGGATTCCAAGACCCTCTCCTCGACCTACTACAACCAGATCAAGGGCGCCAAGATCAACACCACGATCGGCTTTGGCGTCAACGCTCAGGATTCGTCCGGGTACTCTTACATTCTGGCGATGACGTTTGTGTCCAAGTCCAAGGACTTGGAGAAGGCCACTGGCGAGGAAGTCAAGGATGTGCCGGCCAATCTGCCGAAGGTGACGCGAGCCAAGAACGGCAAGCCGTCCATTGACATGAACGGTCAGGGTTCGGTTGATTCGCTGATCTCGCAGACGCTGATCAAGGGTAACGGCGCCAAGCTGACCGACAAGAACACCGTGGTGGTCAAGTACACCGGTTGGCTTACGAATGGCAAGCAGTTCGATTCGTCCTGGGATCGCGATTCCACAATCGACGCCGATCTGTTCAGCGATTCCAGCGGCCAGCATCAGGTTATCGAGGGCTGGCAGAAGGGTCTGGTCGGCCAGACCGTCGGCTCTCAGGTTCTGCTGGTGATTCCGCCGGATCAGGCCTATGGAGATAAGGAGCAAGGTCCGATTCCCGCCAACTCCACGTTGGTCTTCGTAATCGATATTCTCGCCGCGTACTAAAAGATATAGCAGGGGCTCCCTCTGATGAGGGAGCCCCTGCTATATCTAGAACAGCCTGAGACTGTCGTCCTCGGTGCCTTTCATATCGTCGTAATCGAGGATGAGGCAGGTGAAGCCGCGGTCTTTGGCCAAGACCTGGGCTTGCGGCGTGATGGTTTGTGCGGCGAAGATGCCGTGCACCGGGGCCAGCAGCGGATCTCGATTGAGCAGTTCGCAGTAGCGAGTCAGCTGCTCGACGCCATCAATGCCGCCGTGACGTTTGATTTCCACAGCCACATGCTCGCCCTCGGCATTCACGGCCATAATATCCACTGGGCCAATGGCGGTCGGGTATTCGCGACGCACCAGCTTGGCTCCCTTGCCGATACGCTCGATTTGCTCGGCCAGATAGCGCTGCAGATGGTCTTCCACGCCATCCTTGATGAGACCCGGATCTTCGCCCAGATCATAGGTTTGGTCGGAATAGATATGCTGCAGCGTCACTTCAAGAATGTCCGAACCCTTGTCGGCGCTGACACGTAGCACCTTTTCCGGCTCACCAGCGGCGACACTTTCCGGGGAATGCGTCGCAGAATCACCATCCACAGCCCCACCAGCGACACTTTCCCGGGAATGTTGCGCGGATTTGGCGGCTGGGTCGATCTCACGAATCGTGCAGGGCGCGGTCATCCAGTTCAGCGGCTTGTAGGAGCCCAATTCGGAGAAAATCAACAGGCTGGAATCGGCCTTGATCAGCAATACGCGCTTGGCCAGGGGCAGTGAGGCGTTGAGGCGGCCCGAATACTCGGCCGAACAGTCGGCAACAATAACTCGCATAGGCCACCACTGTAGCGCAACACATGGCATACATAGCAAAAGGGGCTCTCTGGAAAACCAGAGAGCCCCTTAAGGAGTTGGTTCAGGTCACTCGGCGGTGCCGGAGTACTGGACGTCGTGGCCGCGCTCGACCGCCACGGTGAGTTTGTTCGAGTCGAAGGAAATGAATCCGTCGGTCACCTCGAACATGTGGCGATCGCCATCGGGCTCAACCACGGTGAGCGTACCCTGCTTGATCACCGTGAGCACAGGCTCATGGTCGGGCAGGATGCCCATGCCGCCCTCAGAGGCGGGAATGGTCACGCTCGTCGCCTCGCCGTGCCACACAGGGTGGTCAGCGGCGACGATGTTGACCTTCATCGTGGTTTTTTCCGCAGCCATCACGCACCCAGTTCCTTCTGCATGTTGTGCCACTTCTCTTCGAGGTCGTCGATGCCGCCGATGCCGGAGAACGCCTGCTCCGGGACGTCGTCGTACACGCCGTCGCAGATGCGGGTGAAGGCTTCGATGGTCTCGTCGGCCGGCACGTAGGAGCCGGGGCGACCGGTGAACTTCTCAGCCACATAGAAGTTCTGGCCGAGGAACTGCTCGATCTTACGAGCACGGTTCACGGTGGTCTTGTCCTCTTCGCCGAGCTCGTCGATACCGATCAGGGCGATGATGTCCTGCAGCTCCTTGTTACGCTGCAGAATCGCCTTGACGCGGTTGGCGCAGTCGTAGTGAGCCTGGCCCACGTAACGCGGATCGAGGATTCGCGAGGTGGAGCTCAGCGGGTCCACAGCCGGGTAGATACCCTTGGAGGCAATGTCACGAGAAAGCTCGGTGGTTGCATCCAAGTGGGCGAAGGTCGTGGCCGGGGCCGGGTCGGTGTAATCATCGGCCGGCACGTAAATGGCCTGCAACGAGGTGATCGAGTGACCACGGGTCGAGGTGATGCGCTCCTGGAGGGAACCCATCTCATCGGCCAGGTTCGGCTGGTACCCCACGGCGGAAGGCATACGACCCAGCAGGGTGGACACCTCGGAACCGGCCTGGGTGAAGCGGAAGATGTTGTCGATGAACAGCAGCACGTCCTGGTTCTGCACGTCACGGAAGTACTCTGCCATGGTCAGTGCGGTCAGCGGGACACGCAGACGGGTACCCGGCTGCTCATCCATCTGGCCGAAGACCAGTGCGGTCTTCTCAAGCACGCCGGCCTCGGCCATTTCGCCGATCAGATCGTTACCCTCACGGGTACGCTCGCCGACGCCAGCGAACACGGACACACCACCGTGGTTCTGGGCCACGCGCTGAATCATTTCCTGAATCAGCACGGTCTTGCCCACACCTGCACCACCGAACAGACCGATCTTGCCGCCCTGCACGTACGGGGTCAGCAGATCGATGACCTTGATGCCCGTTTCGAACATCTGGGTCTTGGACTCCAGCTGATCGAAGGCCGGCGGGTTGCGGTGGATAGGCCAACGCTCGGAGACGGTGATGGTCTCATCCGGCTTCTTGTTGAGGATGTTACCGGACACGTCGAAGACGTGGCCCTTGGTCACGTCGCCGACCGGCACGGAGATCGGGGCGCCGGTGTCGGAGACGGAGGCACCACGAACCAGGCCGTCGGTGGGCTTCAGAGCGACGCAACGGACCGTGGAATCACCGAGGTGCTGTTCGACCTCGAGGGTGATCTCGGTCTCCTTCGCCTCGCCTTCTTCCTTGGCGCTGGTGTTGACGATCGTTACTTTCAGGGCGTTGTAGATGTCGGGCAGATGACCCACCGGGAATTCAACGTCGATAACCGAGCCCTGGACGCGGGTGACGCGACCGTTGGTAGGCTCGGCCGCAGTGGTCTGGTTGTCAGCCATATGCGTTCCTACTCTTCCTTCTTGGTCAGCGCGTCAGCGCTGCCGATGATTTCGGTAAGTTCCTGGGTGATCGAGGCCTGGCGGGAAGCGTTGAGCTTGCGCGTAAGGTCGTCGATCAGGTTTCGTGCGTTGTCGGTTGCCGTGTGCATGGCGTTCTGGCGGCTTGCGGTTTCCGACGCGGCCGCGGTCAGCAGGCACTCGTGGATACGGGACTGAATGTACTTCGGCAGAATCGCATCCAGTACCTTTTCGAGGCTGGGCTCGAAAGTGTACAGCGGAGCGACATCCGCAGTAGCCGGTGCCTCTTCATCAGGATCGGGCACCTTGGTCTCGTTTTTCACGATTTCGACCGGCAGCATGCGCAGCACGCGCACCTTCTGCACCACCATGTTGATGAACTCGGTGTAGACGATGTAGAGTTCGGAAACTCCACCCTTCTCAGCCGGCTTCATGTAGGCGTCCATCAAGGTGTTGGAGATCGTTTCAGCAATTTCCACGCCGGGCTGGTCGGTGTCGCCTTCCCACGTCGCCGCGATGTCACGATTACGGTACTTGTAGTACGTCGAACCGCGACGCCCGTACACGAACAGCTCCGGCTGCTTGCCTGCCGCATCGAGGCGGGACAGCAGCGACTCCGTTTCACGGATAATCGAAGAGGTGTACGGGCCGGCCATACCACGATCCGAGGTGAGGGCGAGAACAGCCACGCGCGGGTTCTTCTCGTCCTTCACCGCGATCGGATGCGTGATATGGGTGTGGGCCACCAACGCTTGCACGGCATCGAAAATCGCATCGGTGTACGGCTTCGCGTTCAGGGCCACATCACGGGCCTTGGCGATATGCGAAGACGCGATCATCTCCTGAGCGTTGAAGATCTTCGCCAACGACTCGGTGGAGCGGATGCGTGATTTCAATGCGAGTTGCGAGCCCATGGCTTACTTTTCTCCCGCCACGATCTTTTCCTGATCGACCGGCGCGGCCTTGTCAACGTCCGGCTTCTTCTCGACCAGCGGCTTGCCGGCGGAAGAGACGAACGTCGAACGGAACTCGTCCACGGCCTTATCGAGGGCAGCCTCGGTGTCGGCGGTGAATTCCTCGGTCTCGCGAATGGTCTTGAGGATATCGGTGTTGTGGTCGATGTAGTCCAGCAGTCCCTGCTCGAACGGAAGGACGTCCTTCAGGTCGAGGTCGTCGAGCTTGCCGTGGGTGCCGGTCCATACGGACACGACTTCCTGTTCCGGCGAGTACGGGTGGAACTGCGGCTGCTTCAACAGCTCGGTCAGGTGGGCACCACGGGTCAGCTGGGCCTTGGAAGCCGCATCCAGATCGGAAGCGAACATGGCGAAGGATTCCAGCGAACGGTACTGTGCCAGGGAGATCTTCAGCGTACCGGAGACCTTCTTCAGAGCCTTGGTCTGTGCGGCGCCACCGACTCGAGAGACGGAGATACCGACGTCCACGGCGGGGCGCTGGTTGGCGTTGAACAGATCGGACTGCAGGAAGATCTGGCCGTCAGTGATGGAGATCACGTTGGTCGGGATGTAGGCGGACACATCGTTCGCCTTGGTCTCGACGATCGGCAGACCCGTCATCGAACCGCCGCCCAGGTCATCGGAGACCTTGGCGCAACGTTCGAGCAGGCGGGAGTGCAGGTAGAACACATCACCCGGGTAGGCTTCACGCCCCGGCGGGCGGCGCAGCAGCAGGGAAATCGAACGATAGGCCTCTGCCTGCTTGGACAAGTCATCGAAGACGATGAGCACATGCTTGCCGTTGTACATCCAGTGCTGGCCGATGGCCGAGCCGGTGTACGGGGCGATGTACTTGAAGCCAGCGGAATCGGCTGCCGGGGAGGCCACGATGGTGGTGTACTCCATGGCGCCGGCGTCTTCCAGGCTCTGCTTCACCGAGGCGATGGTGGAGCCCTTCTGGCCGATGGCCACGTAGATGCAGCGGACCTGCTTCTTCGGGTCGCCGGATTCCCAGTTGGCCTTCTGGTTGATGATGGTATCGATCGCGATGGCGGTCTTACCGGTCTGGCGGTCGCCGATGATGAGCTGGCGCTGGCCGCGGCCGATCGGGGTCATCGCGTCGATGGCCTTGAGGCCGGTGGACAGCGGCTCGTCGACCGGGTGGCGGTGCATCACGTCGGGGGCCTGGGCTTCGAGGATACGACGACCCTCAATGCCCTGGATCTCGCCGAGGCCGTCGAGCGGCTTGCCCAGCGGGTCCACGACGCGGCCGAGATAGCCGTCGCCGACGGGCACGGAAAGCACTTCGCCGGTGCGTCGCACTTCCTGGCCTTCCTCAATTCCAGCGAAATCGCCGAGGATCACCACGCCGATCTCACGGGCGTCAAGGTTGAACGCCAGGCCGAGCGTGCCGTCTTCGAACGTCAGCAGCTCATTGGCCATGCAACCAGGCAATCCCGTCACGTGTGCAATGCCGTCACCGGCCGTGGCGACATAGCCCACTTCCTGGGTGGGGGTGTCGCTCGGCTTGTACGACGACACGAAGTCGTCGAGGGCCTTGCGAATCGAGGCGGGATCGATGGTCAGTTCTGCCATGATCACTCCTTCTATTGGTTATTGTTCAGTCAAGTCTTTGCTTGTGTGTGGTGTTGGACGGATTGGCTCGGCCGGTCAGGCCGGAGTCGCCTCCGTCTGCACCTTGCGATGCAGGTTCTGCAGCTGTGCGACCACGGTGTTGTCCGTGACTTCGTCGCCCACCTGGATGCGCATGCCACCCAGCACGGTCGGGTCGACCACCGAGTTGATGTGCACCTGACGGCCCACCTTGGCGGAGTAGACCTCGACCAGTCGCTTGATCTGCTCCTTCTTCAGCGGGGTGGCGGTGGTCACGGTGACCATCGACTCGCCCATGTGGCGGGAGAACTTGTTGATCAGCCACTGGATGGTCTCCAAGTAGCGGCGGCGGCGCAGGTTGCAAGTGGCGTGTTCGGCGAGCCTCATGGTGACCTTGTTCAGGGTCTTGCCAGAGAACACCTCGCGGAACAGCTTCACACGGGCCTCGCTGGTGGCCTGGTAGTCGTACAGCTTGGCGCGTACGACCGGCAGGTTCAGCAGTGCGGAATGCAGCTCGGACAGCTCGATGGATACCTGCAGCGTGGCGTCAGTGGCGTCCGCGTAGTACATCATGGCGTCCACGCCGAAGTCTTCCACTGCGTTGGCGATGTCGCGCGCACGGCTCCAACGGCGGGAGACCAAGTCAGTCATGATCTCCATGGTCATCGGATGCGCGTTGTCACCGAGCAGTTCCTTCAGGACGGCCACCTTGTCGGCAACCGGGCGGGACGGGTCGGTCAGTGCGCGCTCCAGCTGAATGCTGTCATCGAGCACCTTGGTGATCGTGAACAGTTCGTTGCCGATCCGCCACGCGTCCTCACGGGTGTCGCGCAGTTTCGGGGCCAGCGAATCACGCGACTCGCGGTCTGCAATACGTGATGCCTCTCCTCGCATGGTCACCTCCCTTTCTGGTTACGGATGGTCACGGTCACTTCTTGGCGCCCAGGTCGTCGATCATCGAATCGATCATCGAGGACTGCACGTCGTTGTCTTCCAGCTTGGCACCGAGGATCTTGCCGGCCAGGGCGGTGGCAAGTGCGCCGACCTCGCCCTTGAGCGAGACGATGGCCTGCTGGTGCTGGGATTCGATCGAGCGCTGTGCGGATGCGGTGATCTGGGCCGCATCGGACTCGGCGCGGGAACGAGCGTCGGCGATGATGTGGGACGCTTCCGCACGGGCGTCGTCGCGAATCTTGGCGGCGTCCACACGGGCGGTGCTCAGCTGGGCCTCATACTTGGCCTTGGCCTCGTCGGCGTCCTTCCTAGCCTGCTCCGCCTTGGCGATGTTGCCCTGAATCTTGGCGGCGCGCTCGTCGAAGATCGCATTGAACTTCGGCATGAAGAACTTGTAGAAGAACACCGCAACGATGACAAGAATGATCAGCGACCATACGATGTCATAAACCTCAGGAATGAACAGGTCAATCCCGCTTGCTGCTTGTGTCATCAAGCCCTCCTTTCAGTGATGGACATAATCGGTTTTCGTCTGTTGATCTGCGCAGATCAGATGATCAGGGCGGCGACGAAGCCGATCAGTGCCAGCACCTCGACCAGAGCCAGGCCGATGAACATGATGGTCTGGATCTTGCCGGACATCTCAGGCTGACGAGCGGTGGATTCCATGGCCTTGCCGAAGAGGATGCCCAGACCAATGCCAGGGCCAAGAGTACCGATACCGTAACCGATGACGGACAGGTTGCCGGCGACCTCTGCGAGGGTGATGATATCCATTGTGTTTCCTTTCTAACGTACTTGGCGACGTTATAAATCTTGGGGTTTGGTCGGTCTGCGATTTTCCCAGACCGGGGACCGGAAGCGGCGGGTTAGTCGCCCGTCACTCTTCCGGGAAGCTCAGGTTGATGTACACGGTGGAAAGAATCGCGAAGACGTAGGCTTGCAGGAAGGCGACGAACGCCTCGAAGCAGGTCATGGCGAAACCACCGGCGAACCACAGCGCACCCACCGGGATGCCCTGCAGCTTGTTGACCGCGTCAACCATCCAGAACTGTGCGAACGCCAGGCAGGTGGCGACCATAAGGTGGCCGGAAACCATGTTGGCGAACAGACGGATGGTCAGGGAGGCCGGGCGGATGATCAACAGCTCAAGCAGGTTGATCGGAGCCAGCAGGAAATAGACCGGCCACGGCACACCGGGGGTGAACAGCTCGTGGCGCAGATAGTGGCCGAGGCCCTGCGAGCGGATGGCGGCGATCCAGTACTGGATCAGTGTCCAGACAGCGAACACGAGCGGCATGACCACCGTGGCGTTGGCCGCCATGTTCATACCTGGAATGATGCCGCACAGGTTGAAAATGAAGATCGTGAAGAACAGGGTGGTGATCATCGGCACGTAGCGCTTGCCACGGGCCTCACCCATCACGTCATACACGACCTTGTCGCGCACGAAGTCGAGACCGTACTCGACTACGCCCTGCCAACGGCCGGGGATGAGCTTGGCGCGCTTTGCGGTCACGCCGAGCACCACCAACAGCACGATGGTTGCCACGATACGAATCAAAATAATGCGGTTGATGGCAAACGGAGTTCCCTGGAACAGAATCTCCGGGGGAAGGAAGTCATCAACCGAGGGCAGATGAGCGCCTGCCTCGTCAGCCAACAGCAATCCTGCGCTGAGCGAACCGACCATATCACGCCTCCTGCTTCTTCAATGTCAGGTGTCAGTTTAAACCCACCGGGCAGGCAAATGTGACGTGCTCGTTACTTTCGTCTTTTTTTGTCTCCTCGGTGTGGAGTCTGCCGGGCATGGACACGGAGTCTGCGCTGGGCATTCGGCTCCGAATGACTGAAGAGTGATTATTTGCCTGCGTCTAGACAATGTCAATATTATACCGGCGAGTCTCCTGAAATCCCTACTGCTGCAAGGTTTTCCCGGGCGTTTCGCGAACGTTGTGCACTATTGGTCGCATTACGCGGATGTGTGGCATTACGTTCATCAAGCCGTCCACATCGTGGACGAACAACCGTCCACGCTACGAACGCAACCTCCAACAGTAGCTCCCTCTGATGGGCCGAGCCGTGAAGGAGAAGCAAAGGAGCTCCCCGTCGAGGGGAGCTGTCGTCGTAGGCGACTGAGGGGAGATCGTAGGCTCAGCCCTGAATCACCCCATACCCGTCATGCACAAACGGCTTGAAATCATCCTGGCGCGGCCCGCCCGGCTCATGCCGAATCGAACGATCAGTACCGAGCTTCTTCTCAGCCCTGAGCTGCGGCACCTCGGTCAGGTCATACGGCGTGGTCTGGTACACCCAGTTGAGCCAGTTGCGCCACAGCAGATTGGCGTGGGCGCGCCAGGCGAACAACGGTTCCAGCTTCGGATCGTCATGCGGGAAGTAGTTCTTCGGGAAGGGCACGTTGGTCATGCCCTTGGCCATATCGCGCTCGTATTCTTCGGCGAGCGTGTACTTGCCGTACTCCCAATGGCCGAGCGCGAACACTTCGGAGAAGTCACGCGTGGCGATCAGGCCCGGGCCGGACTGCGGCCCCCAAGTCAAGATCTGAAGGTCATGGTTGGCACGTACCTCGTTTTCGTTCACGCCGGCGAGGCGGGAGTGCGGCTGCAGATCAATCTCGTCGAAGCCATTGGTCAGGAAGCAGTATTCATCCTGCAGGTACTGCGGGAATACGCCGAAAATCTTCTCGGGGTAATCCACCTTGTGGATGCCGTAGCGGTAGTACAGTGCGCCCATCGCACCCCAGCACAGGTATATGGTGGAGAACACATGGGTGGAGGCCCAGTCGAGAATCGTCTTGAACTCGTCCCAGTAGTCCACATCTTCGAACGGCATATGCTCTACAGGCGCGCCGGTGACCACAAAACCGTCGTAATAGTTGTCTTTGAACGCATCGAGGTTTTCGTAGAACTTGACGAGATGATCGGCGGAAACGTGCGTGGCCTCATGCGTGGAGGTCTTCATGAAGTCGATTTCGACCTGCAGCGGCGACTTGGAAATCAGACGCAGCAGCTGTGTTTCAGTCTCGATTTTCTTAGGCATCAAGTTCAGGATCACCAGTTTGAGCGGGCGGACGCGCTGACGCTCCGCCTCGGGCTTCTCCAGAGCGAAGATGCGCTCCGAATCGAGGATATCTCTGGCCGGCAGGCCACTGGGGATCTTGATAGGCATGTTCCTATTATGTCAATATTCGGGATAACGGTTCAGGGCATTCCTATAACGGCCATTTATGGCGCGTTATTACCCCGACTCCGACTCCGCCCCAAACCCCTCGCTGCGTGAGCCAATTCACGTTTTAAAACCGCGGGAAGATGACGCGACACGCCGATGTTGACTTTCTGGAATCTGCACCTATTGTAGATAGAGCTGTCTGAGAGACAAGCCGACGCGGGGTGGAGCAGCTCGGTAGCTCGCTGGGCTCATAACCCAGAGGTCCATGGTTCAAATCCATGCCCCGCTACCAACGAAACGCTAGGAATTACAACGATTCCTAGCGTTTTTTCATTTTCTGACTAGCTCGGCATTGCTGCCTGTTCTGGACAAAATCTGGACAAACTCACCAAGCACGGCCAACACCGATCAGCGGGAATCAGGCAGACCGGTGCACCCTCTCTATTCGTTTCTTAAACTCTTTGCTTCCTTCATATAGAACGCACCGAATTAAATCATCTTTAACCCCCAGTCTCTTCAGAGAGTCATACACTGGAGTAATCGTATAGTCGTATTCCTTGAGAAAATTATTTGTCATATAAAGCTTAAAGAGATAAACGTCCGTCGGCCTATCAGCATCTCTACCGATATCACAAAGAGCAAGGGCAAAAGACAGATAGTTCTCTGTCTGCAAAAACTCACGCATGAGATCGGAATGGAAGCCCTGAAGCGCTTCACTATCTTGATGGCTAAGTAAATATCCGACAAACTCGTATTCGGGTTTGTTTTTACGCTCGGTGAATAACTTCTCTTGAGCGTCTGCCGCCCTCATAGGCCCTTCGGCCATCAAGAAGCCATTCTCAGACACGGCATCGTTCATTGTTTTTTCATAACTCTTCACCATGCGATCCAGCTTTTTCGTATCAGTTTCAAGCACCCTCGCAATCGCCGCGTTGGAATTTTTCTTCATTCGCGCAAGTATCACTTGTTGCGCCAGCTGAAACTTAAGAGAAGCAAAAAAACAACGAAGACTAAACAGCTTTGCCAAGAATATAATTTTTAAACTATCTTCTTCAGCAGTCGGCAAATTATTGATCTCCAAAAGGGGAAAACAAACTATTTTATAAATTTTATGATCATAAAAAGTAGTTACCTTACCCCTAAGAATCTTATTGCATTTATCTAACGCTTCTGAATATGAAGCAATCTTTTTCTCAAGTTTTGTTTTCCTGTCTTGCTTTTCATCATATCTATTACCGACACTGTCATCATCTAGACTTGTTAAGTAATTATCCGAAATTGCCCGAAGTGTTAAATCATGCTCCTTTCGCTCGTTTAGTAATTTATATAGTTTTTCTGCATCCAATTCTTCGATTGCTCTATTGCACTTATCCATTAAAAAACATTGATCATCAATAAGAGCGATGGCAAACTCAGGCTTCATTCTTTCGGGATAATCACCAAAAAAGCGCGAAAGGACATTACGAAGCTCCCGAAATTTTATCTGCTTCTGAACCGGCATCCCCATCAATGCTGTCTCATCGCCATTTACGTAGCGCTCAAAAACCTGCTGATTGACACCCATCGCCCCTCCCAAGAGTTCAACTAACGGCATTTTCCCCAAAAAATACGATTTTCGCAACACGAGCTGGACCAATGCGGCAAAGTGTGAAACAAGCCAACACAAAACGAAAGGAGGTGATTCACTATGGATGACAGCACGCCCATTCTGCATGCCGAGGTCGTTCAGGCTGTCAGCAAAGCCGGCAAGCCTTATGAATGCATCGAAATTTCTCTCGGTGAAATTTCCGTAGGCAGAGTTTTCCCAAGCCCTCTGGAAATGACAACTATCAAACCACTCTAGGCCTCGCCTAAGTGCTAACTAGTGCCGGGGGTGCCGTTAACACCCCCGGCTGTACCCGCTAAACCTCCACGTATCAAGGAGAAACATCATGGATACGCCCATCACTCTACTCGACATCCTGCAACAACATCAGGTCACCACCTTCATGGCTGCGGCCATCGTCTTAGTCGTTATAATCTTCTGCGCATGGTTCTTCAACCGACGAATCCAGAAGCACGACGCCCTCATTGCAAAACCGTTATGTCTGACCGCTGATCAAGAGAAGCAAGTCAGCGTACGACACCACCACAAACCTCGGAAAATTATGTTCGCTATCCCCGCAGCATTTGCGACAAATGAAACCATTCATGCATGGGCTGAACAAGTGGCTCCACGACTGGGGAAAGACTCCTCGCACTTCGAGGTCAAGACCACTCCGCAGAGGTTCTTCCGCATCTCGAAGCATGTAGTCACCTTCACCAAGTTGGAGAATATCCGATGAAAAATCCATTCCGCAGAAAACCGCCGATGCCCAGTAATCGCTATGTTCTCGGCGAAGAGGTAATCCACCCGGGCAAATACGTCTCTATTCCCCGATCCGCCCATTTAGCCATTTTAGGAGAGTCGAACAGTGGAAAGGGAAGCGTCATCGCCAACATCATCAAACAAGAGGTCATCATGGGCGGTGAAATATGGTTCATCGACCTCAAGGCAGGTATGGAGGCAGCTAACTATGAGTCCGTACTGGACCGCAAAGCCTACACCCTTGATGAGGCCGAGGAACTGCTCAGTGCGTTCAATGCCGACGTGGACTCTGTTGCAGCGGAATGGCGCGGCAAGACTCGCAATTTAGACGATTCGCAGGTTCGTCATCGGCTGCTCGTCATCGACGAAGCTGCCGACATGATCAAATCAGGACCAAACAAGAAGAAATCCGACTCATGTATTGAAATGGTACGTTCCGCACTGTCTCGTTCACGCGCTTTGAACTGCACAATGGTGGTGAGCACGCAGAATCCGCGTGTCAGCACATCGTTGCCGTATAGAAGCTTGCTGCTGACGACGCTGGCTCTTCGATTGAACTCTAAGAGTGAAGCGGTAATGGCTTTAGACGAAGATGCCGTACAACGTGGTGCCCGCCCATGGTCGATAAGTTTCAACCGCCCAGGAGACGGCTATCTATGGGATACCGAGACCAATTCCGTCCGCTTCCTTCACGTGCCATTCGTCACGGATGAGGAGATTCACTCTCTCCGCCGAGTAGGCGGGGACGGCGACGGGCGTAGCGGCAGCGGCAGCCCGGTGCCGGCCACGCCATCACCCTCTGAATACAGGGGGCTACTACGACGCCCCCCTGTTGAGATGTGAGATGAGGGACGAATGATGAGCGATAAGAAGAACGACCCGAATGAGAAGGGTCGGTACTGGGCCGGCCTGATCTACCCCGGCGACAGTGCCCCGGATAACTGGCAGGAGCTTATGCAACTGTCCGGCCTGCAAATCCTCGTGTCCCCTCTGCACGATCAGGACATCGCTGACGTCAAGACCGGTGAACTGAAGAAGCCGCACCGCCACGTGGTCGCGATGTGGATGAACACCACCACACACCGGAACGCACAGCGGTTCTTCGAGCAGTTCAACGGCCCCAAGACGATCATCCGTCTGGAAAGCCCACGCGGCATGGCCCGCTATCTCATTCATCTCGACAACCCCGAGAAAGCGCAGTATTCCCCCGATGATGTACTGGCTTTCAACGGTGCCGACTGGCAGAAGATAGCTATCCCCGACGACGACAAGCAGGAGGCCATGTCCATTGTGAACCTCGTCGCCGAAAACGACATTCGAGGCTATTACGACCTGCTCAAGCTCTGCGAACAGGAGCACCCCGACTTGCTGGACTATGCCACCCGGCAAACGGTGTTCTGTCGCGAAGTGATCTGGTCATACTGGCACGCAAGCAGCGATAAGCCCAAGAAGGAGCCTGACCATGATTGAGAGACACACAGAGGACAATATCGCCGACCGTCCTCAGTTTTTGGACGTGTCCGACCTTCAAGCCCTGTTCGGCGTCGGTCGCTCCAAAGCACGTCTGATGATGGACGCCCTGCCCTCCATTCGAGTTGGTAGCAAAGATTACATCACCGTCACGGCTCTGAGCACCTTCATTGTCGAAAACGACGGCATCCCAATCAAATGGCCTAAGCGCAGGCGTAAATGATTACATAAGTCCCGTCGGACAGACCGACGGGACTTTATAATGTGTCACTGCCGGAATTTCCTTTGCCACGTTTCCTCAAGCGCCTGTTCGGCTTCATCGGCAATTTCCTGTGCAGTTCTGATGTTGGGGGTTCCATTCATCGATCGACCGGGGTGCAGAGTGTCCCACAAAGTCTGCATACCTGTACTTCGTCCCTTGCCTTGGGCATGGTTGCCGAAACCGGTGACATGTGCATTCCATACAGGCTCATAGGCTGCAATCATTGCGGATTCGGCGACTGGAGCCCATACGAATGAAAGCGTAAGCAACTTGCATGCGAAGTCATTGATATTGAGATTGGTAACCGCTTCAATAGACTTCGCATGGTGCCGGACACGGTTGGACAGCCCCTTTTCAGGTTGGTTCTTATCCACGTCTTCCGGCCTCCATTGAGTCCCTTTTAGGGCTTTTGGCGCCGCCACGCCGATATAGATGGGCCAAGTTCCCGGCTGAGTTCGGTTTTGCTCCGCCAATCTGTGATAGGCATGGAACGGTCCGTCATAGAACAGCGCATAGATACCGTAGCCATCGAAAGATTCATCTCGAACGGTCGTCATCGGGTATAGTTCCGATGACATAATGGCACGGGCCAACGAATCCGAGAGAGCCGTATAGCTTAACGGGTTGAAGAACTCAGGCTGCTTCATGCTCCACCTCCGACAGCAACGAAAGTTCTTCGTTCATCTCCTTACGTGCCGTATCCTCATGCAAAGCGACCGCAACACTTGAAGCAACGACACGGGCAAGTTCGACAGGTACGGCGTTCCCAATCTGTCGAAGTGCTTCGCTCCAAGCTCCCGAAAACTCATACCCATCCGGGAAACCTTGAATTCGTGCCGCTTCTCGGGCTGTGTAGTAGCGAACATGTCCATTCGAGAACCTCATCATGTTCTCTCCCCCTGGAACACCATGCACGCCGGCTTTGATTGCCTTAGACGGCTCATCCAAGGGCGATCCTGTATGACCGGCATACATCTTTGCCCCAGTACGCAATACATGGTTCAGGAACTTCGCAGACGCTTTCTTTTCATGCGGGTCAGGAAGCCCCCAAAGAGCATCACGAACTGTACGCCATGGTCTCAGTGAAGAATCGCCGGCTTTCCCCTTAATTCCCGCTCCGGTTTTCATATTGTGCCAAGCCCAATAACGCCCGTCTTCTTGCGCCTCAAACAATGCAGCTTGCGAATGAGTCGGCCGAGGAAAAGACCATTGCGCTTCAACATCTGAGCGAAACCCAACCATAATTACTCGATGTCGTCGCTGAGCCACGCCGTAGTCTGCGGCATCCACAATGGTTGGAACCACTTCATAACGTAGTTCGTCATGAATCCCGGCAGTATGTTCTCTGCTTAGTCGCTCCGCGTGCTCACGCCATGTCTCATCTTCCTTAGCTTTAACAAGCGGGTGTTGCAACCGCATGAGAATGTAATCGTAATAGTCTCGGAAAGATTCACGGGTTAGTCCCTTGACATTCTCGACAATGAACGCACGCGGTTTGAGACGTGACAAGACTTCTGTATAGGCAGGGAACATATCTCTTGGGTCAAGGGCAGCTCTTGCAAGACCGCCCAAAGAGAACGGCTGACATGGTGGGCCACCGGCCAGTAAGTCAAGATCATCCGGCGCAAGAGACCAATCTACCTTTCTCACGTCGGACTCAATAATGGTCGTATCCCCAATCAAGGGATACCCCGCCGCCTGATTCAGACGTAGCGTCTGGCAACAGTTATGTTCCCACTCGATAGCGGCGACATGCTCAAACCCCGCCAAAGCAGTCCCGAGCATCAGCCCACCGCCTCCGGCGAAGAGCTCTATTGCGTTCAATCTTCCGTCTGTGTTCATGTCCCCTATCGTACCGAACAAGACAAGCAGCAAAACGCGCTAAGGCCGATTCTGCCAGCCGTCTTCACTCGTTCTCGAGAAGGCTCCCCATGAAATCCGCAGCTTTACGGTCATTCTCCCCGACTTCCTCGGCATAGATGTTCAGCGTCGTATTCAGGCTTTCATGCCCCAGTCGTGCTTGCACAGTCTTTGGGTCTACGCCACCTGCGACTAGCAGTGTGGCCTGAGCGCGCCGGAGAGCATGGAAATTGGGGCCAACATAACCGGATCGCTTCACTCGTTCGAGGCCTCGTTTGTCGATGTACTTGGTTTCGTTGGAGTAGTGCGCAAGTCCTTCCTTCACGTAAAACTTCCTACGCCACCGGCTGAAGTTATCGGGGTCTAGGAAATCGCACAGCTCATTACTGCATACCGGGGAACTAGATTGTTGGCCGATTCCGGCAGCCTCGAACATAGCTCGTTGCTTCAGCTTCCACTGCTTCAAGAACTCGATGGTTTGCCTGTCAATGGAGATTGTGCGGCGCGATTTGGCTGTCTTGGGGTCTTTGAGCACCTTCTCCTTGCCATACTGCTTGCGGATGCGCAGACGCGCACCGTCGAAATCAACATCGTCCCAGACCAATGCCAATGCCTCACCTCGGCGCAGACCAGTGGCAATGCCCAACCAAACCGCCACGATCCGGCCATCTTGCGGCTCCTGCTTGATCTTATGAACGAACGCCAAAGCCTGCTCCTTGGTGATTCGCGTCTCCTTACGCTTCTGCTGACTCACCTTCGGGCGCTTGATGCCTTCCACGGCATCGCACGGGTTGCGGTCTATCAACTCGTCCAAGAACGCTTTACGCATGATTTGAGATAATTTCATATGCACCTTGTGAATAGCATCAGGAGACGCCCCATCCTGCTCGGCCATACGCAGATAAGCATTCTCAATCTTCTTTGAGTCGAGGTCAACCACTCGCGTTTCTCCGAGGAATTTCACGATACGGTCAATTTCATGCCGGTCGCGTTCAATTGTAAGGTTCGACACCTTACCCAGCGCCTTGCGGTTTGCTTGGAACGCTTCTGCATACTCCCCCACGGTCACATTCTTACCGGAACGCTCATCTTCGAGTTCCTGCTTGTACGCCACCAAGGCAGCCGTCGCCTCGGCCTTGTTGCCGTTGACCTTGCGCGACTTCGACCAATGCCACGACTTGTGGTTTTCATCCGGCGCAAGACGCACGCGGATAGAGTACCTGCGGCCGCGCTCCAGCTCGGTGATCTGCCCCGACGTTTCCCGCTTCGCCATCTCGGCACCTCCTTCGTAGATGCCTTCATCTTATCAGATTTGGACAAATCTGGACAAAGATTTTCTGGACAAAAGTTGGACAAACCCACCAATCAGAACCAACTTGAATCACTCAACACGCCGCATTTTAAGCCATTGTCTCAATGTATACTAGACAATACCAATTCAGAACAACATGAGAAAACGTGGGCTCATAACCCAGAGGTCCATGGTTCAAATCCATGCCCCGCTACGAACGTGGTTATATGGCCGCTGATTTCGGTACCGAAATCAGCGGCCTTTCCGTTTACCGTGGCGATATGGATGAAAGGCGATCAGGCAGCTACGGTGCCCAGGGAAGTCGGCGATCATAAACGTCTCGTCATTTTCATCGCGGATCTTCAGTTGTCTAATCCACGGGAGGCGACAGGCGTGAAGTTTCTCAACGAAGCGGAAGCCGGGCACAAGTCGTATGTTACGATCGACTTCGTGCCCAGCTCCCGTTCTTCTGCTCAGAAGCGGAGTGTGGTTCACCATCCAGCCGACATCATCGGCATCATGCCGCAGCGGGTCAACGTATCGGCCAGCGCATCGTCCAGTGCTTGAATCGGTCATAGCGACGACGCCACCGAACGACGATGGACAGTATGGCGCCTATCGCCAGAGCTGACACGGCCAGAACCGAGGCAAGCGACACATCGCCACCCGTGACGGGCAGTGACGGGCGAGGGTTGGGCGTGGTTGCCTCCGCCGGCGCCGGCGGCGTCTCGGGTTTCTCCGGTTCGCACGGTTTCTCCGACTCGCATGGGGGCAACACCCGCACACGCTCCCAGGCATCGTCATACCGGCTGGACGCCGGGGAAACACGGTCATCCCCCTCGAACCGCCAGACGAACACGTACCACCCAGGCCGTTCGGCGGTCAGATACATAGGAGCGCCATGCGCGTCCAACGCCCCGGCGCCGATTTTGAACGTGCCGTTCATCGCGGGAATCTCCCAGGTGGCCAGCAACCGGTGGTTGTCGTCTTCCGTGGGAACCTCTCCCCCAGATGGCTTGTACGCCTCATCGTTGGAGGGGTTGTCGGGATCGCCGGACCACCATACGCTCACCGTCGCATACGGCCGATCCGCCGCGAACTCATACTCTTCGTTGCCGGCATACTGGCCATGATCCGCAGGGAATCCCGATACGGTAATGGTGTCGCTGAGCTCGGCACCGATATCCGCCGAATGCTCAGTGACCGTCGACATGACTTCTAGCTTCCTGCGACTTGTATTGCTTTCCGTAGCCTCCATAAACGGACTTATCCAGTCGCCTATAAGGTATTCCTGCGCCTGTTTGCTCTGCTCGGACCGCCGAAACACCCATACCCATGTGCCAAAACCGCTATTCTGCTTGGTCCGGTAAGCGGCACCGTCATCCGGCTTGGTCATGGCCTGCACACGTGCCTGCTGCCCCACCCCGGTGAAAGAGGCCTTGCCATAGGCCACCGGCTCATAACCCAAAGTCGCCAATCGCGCAAGAAAAGCATCGGCGCTCTCTTGTGCATTCGGCGTAATGACATTGCCCACATCGCCCGTATCAAGACCATCGAAATAGTATCCGCGGGCCTGCAATTCCAAATCGGGCACCCAATAACTGTCCGCATCCGCCACGCCACTGGTCACGTCATCGAACACCGGAGAAGCCACATCAAGCACCTTCTCGGAGACCTTGGTGGATACCGCCGGAACAAAATCCTTACGCACCCGAAATGTCGTCGACGCGCCGCCAGTGGAAGCCATCGAGTCAAAGGCCAGCATGTCCTGAGTGCTGTCCATGACGTGCATCCGCCCATACTCGTATGTGGTGTTCGCCGTCACCTCGCCGGCGCCGGTCGCCTCCCACGCGATCGAGGACCCGGCGCTCGTCGACACCCCCGAGAACGTGTTGCCGCCTTGGACGAACCGCGCCGCCCCCTGCAAGGTGACGGTGAACGGCACTCCCGCGATCGCGTCACCGGCGCGGTTCACCACTTTCACCGAGATGGAACCGCTGCGCAAAGCCTCGGCATCGGTGCGTTCCACCGTCGTGCCCGCAGGCGTCTTGCCGGCCGATTGATCCCATATCCGGGCCGCCTTCGCCACGATCTCGGGGTACCGGCCTTGAATGACCGCCATCTGTCTCGCCCACTCGTCCCGATCGCGCCCGAAGTGATCCTGCACGATGATGCCGATCGCCGCATGGGTGGCGGCATCCGTGTCGCGGTACCGGTCAAGGATCCATGCCATACGCCGGGCGTTCTCATCGGAGGCAAGCACCGTGGTGGGGCCTATCACATAGTCGCTCAGTTTCCCCGCTTCGATGCAGTAGTACTTGTTGCCCGAAGCGTCCAGCCCCGCGACACCGACGTAATATTCCATATCGTTGTATGGAAACGCCACGTGATATCTTTCGTCGGCGGGCGTCAACGTCGCGGCATACGCCGTATTCGCCGAGCCGAACACCACTCCCACCATTATTATCAGACCGGTCAGCATCGCTACGATGGCCATGCCCCGTTGCCGCCATGTCGTTATCATCATTCGTCCTTTCCTGGTACGTTTCCCCGCATACTGCACTGTGTGCGGGTAGGCCACGATCATGGCAGATTTTCATTCGCTACAGCCGGTTTTTCGACCTATGTGGTCCGAGCTTGCCGTTTGCCGGCGAGTTGTGGATAACTCTTCCGCCGAGTTATCCACCTCATGCGGTTGACCGAACGTTTACCTGATAGTTATCCACAATGCGCAACATATGTTCAAAAGCCCTTAGAATAGGGCCTTATGGCAGCAGTACAACATCGCGCGACCACGCGCACTAGTAATACCGATAACAGCACCACGAAAACGAAGTCAAAGGCGACTTCTGCCCGAAAGAGCCCCGCAACCAAGCGCAAGAGAGTCAGCGCCGAAACGGCACGCGCCGCAGCAGCGCTGAAAGGCCTGGCTGTCGAAGCCCCCGCACCGTCCATCGAAGCAAACGAGCCCGGCCAGTTCGGCCGCATCAATGTCATGGACATCACTCCCGCCGAGGAGCGCGGCATCTTCCCCGCCCGTGTGGAACTCGGCGAACCGTTTGAGATGACCGCCCAGGTGTTCATCGAAGGCCGTACCAAGGTGGGTGCCACCGCCATCGTGCGCAACCCGCGCGGCAAGGAAACCATGCGCCGGGCCATGACCTGCGTAAATCCCGGCCTCGATCGTTGGACCGTGATGGTCAAGTGCGGCGAGCACAGCGATCTGAAGCCTTGGGAGGATGGCTACGCGGCCGTCAAGCGTCAGCTCGGCGAATGGACCGTGACCATCGAAGGTTGGGAAGACGCGTACGTCTCCTGGCTGCACGACGCCCGCATCAAGGTGCGTGTGATGGACGACGTGGACAACGCACTCAATTCCGGTGCCGAGTTGCTGGCCCGTTGGGCCGAAACCCCGGACACCGGCCTGACCGCACGCGATCGCAAGACCTTGGAGAAGGCCGCTGAGACCATGGCCGATCAGACGCTGAGCGCCGAGGATCGTCTCGCCGCCGGCGACAACCCGACCATCGCCGCCCTGCACGAGACTCACCCGCTGCGCGACGGCATCTCCCCCAGCCAGCCCCAGCGCTTCAAGGTGGAACGCCCGAAGTCCAGCTTCGCGGCTTGGTACCAGTTCTTCCCGCGTTCCGAAGGCGCCACCATCGATCCGAACACCGGCAAGATCATTCAGGGTACGCTGAAGACTTCGATGGCCGGCCTCGAACGCGCCGCTGCCGAGGGCTTCGACATCGTCTACCTGCCGCCGGTCTTCCCGATTGGCGTGACCAACCGCAAGGGCCGCAACAACACGCTGGTCGCCGGCCCCGATGACCCGGGCTCCCCGTTCGGCATCGGCTCCGAGCTAGGTGGCCACGACACCGTGGATCCACTGCTCGGCACCATGGACGATTTCAAGGCCCTGTGCCAGCGTGCACATGAACTGGGTCTGGAAATCGCGCTTGATTTCGCCCTGCAGTGCTCGCCCGATCACCCGTGGGTCAAGGCCCACCCGAACTGGTTCCGCCACAAGCCGGACGGCTCCATCGCCTTCGCCGAGAACCCGCCGAAGAAGTATCAGGACATCTACCCGATCGACTTCAACGCCGACATGCCCGGCATCGAAAAAGAAGTCGAACGCATCATGAATCTGTGGATCGAGGCGGGCGTCACCATCTTCCGCATCGATAACCCGCACACCAAGCCGGTGCGTTTCTGGCAGGACGTGATTGCCGCCGTGACCAAGAAGCACCCGGAGATCCTGTTCCTGGCCGAGGCATTCACCCGCCCGGGCATGATGCGCGCCCTGAGCTACGTGGGCTTCACCCAGTCCCACTGCTACTTCCCGTGGCGCAACACCAAGGACGAACTGGAAGAGTATCTGCCGGTCACCAATGGCGACGACGGCTACTACCAGCACAACACCTTCTGGCCCACCACGCCGGATATTCTCACCGCTTACGTGCGAGACAACGGCGTAGCCGGCCACTGCGTGCGTGCGGTGCTGGCAGCCATGGGCTCGCCGTCCTGGGGTATCTACAACGGTTACGAACTCATCGAGAACAAGCAGCGCCCCGGCTTCGAAGAGCAGATCGACAACGAGAAGTACGAGGTCAAGGTTCGCGATTGGAGCAAGGCCAAGCAGTACGGCGTGGCCGAGATGCTCACCGCACTCAACAAGATTCGTCGCGCCCACCCGGCCGCGTTGAGCTACCACAACCTCACCGTGCTGCCTACGTCCGACCCGAATATTCTGGCTTTCGCACGCCACACGCCGGCCGAACTGACCGGTACCGGCCAAGCGGACACGCTGATTGTGGTCGTGAACCTCGATGGACACAACGCACACCAGTCGATGATTCACCTGGAACTCAGCGAGCTGGGTCTGCCCACCGACCGCCCGCTCAACGTGCGCGACGAGCTGACCGGCCGCGAATTCCAGTGGGGTTGGGACAACTACGTGTCTCTGGCTCCTTGGGCGGATGTGGCCCACATCCTGTCCGTGCAGTGATGCGGTACTGCAACGGTAATGCAACAGTGATGCCGTTGACGTGCATGGGTTTATCGTGCGCGTAAACCGCTAGAAATCCTCCCCTCAAGGGGAGGATTTCGTCTGTTTGGGCATAGTGTCGGCATAATCTCAGCACGGTTTCTTGAGTTCCGCACCTGTTTTGCAGGCGTAAACAGGGTATTGTGGTGAGACGATAACGTAACTGTCGATTTTCAAGGAGAAATGACATGGCAGAAACCTTCAACGTCGTTGTGGAAATTCCGCGCGGCTCCAAGAACAAGTACGAAGTCGATCACGAGACCGGTCGCGTCTTCCTGGACCGTACCCTGTTCACCGCAATGGGTTACCCGGATGACTACGGCTACATCGACGGCACCCTGGGCGAGGACGGCGATCCGCTGGACGCTCTCGTGATGATTCCGAACTCCGTGTTCCCGGGCTGCGTGGTCGAGTGCCGCGCCGTGGGCCTGTACCACATGGTCGACGAGGCCGGCGGCGACGACAAGGTGCTGTGCGTGCCCGCCGACGTTCGTTTCGATGACATCAAGGACATCGACGACGTCAACGAGTACCACAAGGCCGAAATCAAGCACTTCTTCGAGCAGTACAAGGCTCTGGAGCCGGGCAAGGAAGTCCTGCCGGGCGACTACTGGACTGGTGCTGACGCCGCCGAAAAGGAAATCATTGCCGCGCGTCAGCGTCTCGCCGATTCCGAGAAGTGATTCGATTCTGAATCGTTGACAGGAGGCCCCTTCGGGGGCCTTTTGTTGTATTTGTGGCAAAGCCGCTCTACTCTCCCTCAGTCGCAGTTTCACTGCGCCAGCTCCCCAACAGAGGGAGCTTGTATTTTGTGATACAGTAATGTTTTGTCTTTTCAACTAGGCGTAGGCGGCGTGTAGGAACGCTGGTCGAGGCCCATCGCACGGTAATCCGGCGATGAACCTTCTGTCACACCATGATTTCGATAATCATTCAAATCCTGCTTATTTCTGTTTCCGTAGCTATGGATGCATTCGCCGTATCCATTGGCAAAGGCCTGACCGTATCCCGCGTACGAGTACAAGACGCCGTGAAAAGCACCCTCTGGTTCGGCGGATTCCAGATGCTGTTCCCTATTCTCGGCTATTTCGCGGCATCTACATTCAGCAAATACGTAACCCAATTCGACCATTGGATCATCTTCGCCCTGTTGGTGTTCATCGGCGGCAACATGGTTCACGAAGCCTTCGAAGAAGATGAGGAAAACTCCAAGGAGACCACCCAGTTCGATTGGAAGCATATGCTTCCCCTGGCCGTGGCCTGCAGCATCGATGCGTTCGCCGTGGGCGTGAGCCTGGCCTTCATGTTCACCAAAGCCCATATGGCATTCGCCATCCTCAGCATCGGTGTGGTCACCGGACTGTTCTCCGCTGCGGGCCTGCACATTGGCCGCGCGTTCGGTTCCCGCTGGCAGAAGCCGGCGCAGATCGCCGGCGGCGTGGTGCTGATTCTACTCGGCATCAAAGTGCTATTGGAGCATTTGGGCGTTATCGCGTTCTGATTTAGTGTCATAAGCCCCTTCACCAGAAAGGGCTATTTTGTTTGATTTCACCGTTCCAATGCCCGACGTAGGATTGGGATGGAAATTCGATTATCTGAGAGGCGTATCATGACCGAGATCACCCAGGAGGGTTGGAAGAACAAAGCCCTGAGCATGTTGTTGGCCCAACTGACGTCCTATGTACTGCTCATCGCAGCCACGGTCATTCCCTCCCCTGGCACCGTCCCCATCATCCCTTTGATTATCGCCGCTCTGACGTTGGCCGCATTTGTCGTGTTCTGGCCGTTCCGCGGCAGCATGCTGGATCGTATCGTCACTTTGGTGTTTGGCGCGATTTCTCTGATTTTCGTCATCGTACCTTTCCCGACCGGCAAGGTTCCGCCGGATCAGACCGCTGCGGATGGCTCGGTACTTCCTTGGTATTCATGGGCACTGGCCATGGGCCTGCTGCTGGTGGTGCTGGTGGTCTTCTCCTTCGGGCGCCAGATGGCTCGTGAGAAGCGCGAACATCTTATCCGCGCACTCTCTCACGCCGTGACTTCAGGTGTGGCGGCTCTCGCCGTGGCCGGCTGGTGCTTCCTGCCTGATTTGGGCGCGATGCTCGCCAAGGGCACCGTTGCGGGAACCGTTGCCCTGATCATCCTCATCGTTTTGGGACTGGCCTTGGCCGTGGCCTCCACGTTGTGGGTGCGTGACGCCGATCCGGACCCGGATATCCGCTATCCGTGGATCGGTACCGGCCTGATGCCGGTAATGCTGATGGGCGTGACCATCGCCGCAACCGCACTGGTGCTCGGCCGTGTCATCGGTTGATGGACGTCTGCCGTTCCATATTCCGCAAACTTGTAACCTATGTGTCCACTACAAGCGCGTAGAATAATGAAAAACCGCGCGAAAGCGGCATAACGCCGCTGACGACTCGTACAGCCACACCAAGCAATTGCGTAACACATTGCAGGATAAAGGGGGATTAGCGTGACGGATCTTACGTTGATGACTTTCGCCAGCGACCCCGCCACCGTTTTGCCATCACTCGCCCTGCTTTCTCATCGCGTCCGCGTGCTGCCGATGGATGCAGCCAGCTTGGTGAAGATGCCGGAGAACACCATTCTGTTTCTGGATGCACGCGATGATCTGGCGACCGCCAAAACCTTGTGCCGTCTCATCCACGCTTCCGGCCTGTCCACGCCAATCGTGCTGGTGCTGACCGAAGGCGGCTTCACCGTGGTCAACTCCCAGTGGGGCATTGCGGATGTGGTGGTCGCCACCGCTTCCCCGGCTGAAGTCGAGGGCCGATTGCGATTGGTCTCCGAGCGCGGCAACGCTCCCGCAGCCGCAGCAGCCGGTTCTCCCGCCGAATCCACCACCACGGTGGAAGATGGCCAGATTCGCTCCGGCGACCTCATTGTGGACACCAACGGCTATACCGCCTCCCTGCATGGACGCCCCATCGATCTGGCATACAAGGAGTTCGAACTCCTCAAGTACTTGGTCCAGCACCCCGGCCGCGTGTTCACGCGCGCCCAGTTGCTGCAGGAAGTATGGGGCTACGACTACTACGGTGGCACTCGTACGGTCGACGTGCATATCCGTCGTCTGCGCGCCAAGCTTGGCGGCGAATACGAACACCTCATCGGCACCGTGCGCAACGTGGGCTACCGATTCGACCCGCCGGAGACGGATAAGGAAACTGCCGCCGCACAGCAGGCCGCCAAAGCATCCTCTGCCGCCATCGGCACCGATGACGATACCCCCGATCTCAACACCGCCGCCTGACAGACCAGCAGCGCTACAAACCATCAATCATCGACATTACGCCGCTTAGGTCCATACGATGAGAGAAACCAAATCCGCGCGTCTCACGCGCATGCATGACGAATACGACATTCTGCGCCAGGTGATTCCGGCACCCGCTTGCGCACTGCATTTCTCGAATCCGCTCGAATTGCTGATCGCCACCGTGCTCAGCGCCCAGACCACCGACAAGCGTGTCAACACGGTCACCCCGGAACTGTTCGCCACCTACCCCACCGCCCGTGACTTGGCGGCCGCGAACCCGGCCCAAGTCGAAGACATCATTCATCCGCTGGGGTTCTACCGTTCGAAAACCCAGCATCTCATCGGACTGGCCACGGCACTGGACGAACGGTTCGGCGGCGTGGTGCCGCGCACGATGGATGAACTGACCAGCTTGCCGGGGGTCGGCCGCAAAACCGCGAACGTCGTGCTCGGCAACGCGTTCGATATCCCCGGATTCCCGGTCGATACGCATGTGATGCGCGTAACCGGACGACTGCGTTGGCGGTCGGATTGGCGGTCCGCACACCCCGATCCCGTGAAAATCGAGAAGGAAATCACCTCCTGTTTTCCGCCCGAAGAGTGGACGAATCTCAGCCACCGACTGATTCTGTTCGGCCGGGCCACCTGCCACGCACGTACCCCTGACTGCGCCAACTGCCCGCTGTCCGACACCTGCCCTAGCTATGCGCCGCCCGCCGGCAAGAGCACGTCCAAGCGCTAACTCATACCTCATCATGGTGAATTGCGGATTCTAGGCTGAATCCACCGCTAGACTGAAAACCATGCAGCACAGCAAGCGGGACAATACATGGTCCAAGTGGGGGATTTTTCTCGGAGTCGCCGTGGCACTCGGCGCACTCGTGGTTGTGGGATGGACGTTCATGCAAAACCGGTTCCAGCCGGGATCATCCCTCGATGCCGATGTGACCATTGGCATCGACGATATGCCGCAATCCTTGGATATTCGGTCCGATTCCTCTGCGGCAGCCGAACGCCTGCTCGTCGACAATGTGTATGAGACATTAGTGACCGTCGATCAAGACAACAAGCTTCAGCCGGGACTGGCGACAAGCTGGAAGACTTCCGATGACGGACTGACCGTCACCCTGACACTGCAATCGGGCGTCACCTTCTCGAACGGCCATACGTTGGACGCCTCGGACGCCGTGTGGTCGTTGCAACAGAACGTGACCAACAAGGTGGCGGACGTCGACGAATTGGGCGATCTGGCGTCGGTCGCCAATCCGAACGCCACCACGGTGGTCATTACGCTTGCCAAGCCCAATCCGACGCTGCTGCGAGCGCTGTCCGGCAGACTCGGCATTGTCTACGATTCCGAGTCGTCCAGTGCCGATTATCAACGCAAGGCCATAGGTTCCGGACCATTCACCGTGGCCGATTTCCAGCCTGGCCATTCCCTGAAGCTGGCGCGCAGCGATACCTACCATGGCACCAAAGCGGCCAGCAATGTCGTTGAATTTATGCAATACTCCGACGCCGATGCGCTCAGCAAGGCCCTGACCGACGGCAGTCTCGATATGGCGGCACCGGTTTCGGCTTCGACGGCCACCGGTTTGAACGGCAAGGATGGCCTGACCGTCAAGGAGGGGGCCACTACGGATAAGGTGCTGCTGGCCTACAACAACGGCACCGATTCGCTGCTCTCCGACGAACAGGCGCGTAAAGCCTTCCGCTATCAAATCGACGCAGCCGGCATCGCCTCCGCCCAACCCGACGCAGCCGGAGCATTGGGCGGCCCCATCAGCCTGCTGGAACCCGGATACGAAGATTTGACCGGACTGTACCCGCATGACGAAAACCAAGCTGGGCAGATGTTCTCCTACTTTGGTGCGCAATACCTGACTACGGTGAATCTGGTGGTTCCCGAAGAATACCGGTCGTTGGCCGAAACCATCAAGCAGCAGATCGAGCGGCAGCCGCGCCCCACGGTGAACCTTGAAGTGCTCTCCGATGAGGATTATGCCAAACGAATCAAGGACGGCAAATGGGAACTGACCGTGATGAGCATGGACGGCACGGATGATGCCGGCATATTCGCCGACCCCGATTCCATGTTCCATTACGACCATACCGAAGCGCAACAGGCCTATGCGGATGCTCGCGCCGCCACTAATGACGCCGATTATGAGGCACGAATGAAGGCGTACGCCCGGCTGATCAGCGAGGATGCGGCCAGTGATTGGCTGTATACCCGCAAATGCTTCACTGTGGCGTCCACCAAGGTCTCCGGCTACCCGACCTCGATGATCAATCGCCGCATGCCGCTGGCCGGGTTGACGGTGAAGTAGGCAACCTTCAGTCACGGACGGGCTACGCCCGATAGTCCTTGGCTCACTATCGTTCGATCGTTCGTACCTCGCCTGCGAACAGCCTACTGGGCTGTTTACTGTACAGTTCGGCTTGTCATGCAACGTGCATAAACTTTGGCCTTATGACTGAAGGCAAATCCATCATCAACGCCAACCTCACCCCGCTGCCCGACAAGGTCGGCGTGGACGGACTTGAGGACAAGTGGCGCACCGTCTGGGATGAAGACGGCACCTACAAATTCCGCAACACCCGCGACCGCAAGGCCGTCTACTCCATCGACACCCCGCCGCCCACCGTCTCCGGTTCGCTGCACGTGGGTCACGTGTTCTCTTACACGCACACCGATGTGATTGCGCGCTACAAGCGCATGCGCGGCTACGACGTGTTCTACCCGATGGGTTGGGATGACAACGGCCTGCCTACCGAGCGCCGCGTGCAGAACTACTATGGCGTGCGCGTGGACGTGTCTCTGCCTTACGACCCGGACTTCAAGCCGCCGTTTGAAGGCACTGATGGCAAGAAGATTGACGCCAAGGATCAGGTGCCGATTTCCCGCAAGAACTTCATCGAGCTGTGCGAGCGTCTGACTGCTCAGGATGAGAAGCTGTTTGAGGCCCTGTGGCGCAAGCTGGGTCTGTCCATCGACTGGTCGCAGACCTACCACACCATCGGTCAGCACCCGCAGCGTGTGGCCCAGAAGGCCTTCCTGCGCAACCTCGCCCGTGGCGAGGCCTACCAGCAGGACGCCCCCGGCCTGTGGGACGTGACCTTCCAGACCGCCGTGGCCCAGGCCGAGCTCGAATCGCGCGAATACCCCGGCTTCTACCACAAGGTGGCCTTCCGCTTTGAGGACGGCACCCCGATCTACATCGAGACCACCCGCCCCGAACTGCTGGCGGCCTGCACCTCGCTGATCGCCAACCCGAACGACGAGCGCTACAAGCAGTACTTCGGCCAGTACGTCTACTCCCCTCTGTTCAAGGTCAAGGTGCCGATTCTGGCGCACCCGGCCGCCGAAATGGACAAGGGTGCCGGTATCGCCATGTGCTGTACGTTCGGTGATGTGACCGACGTCGAGTGGTGGCGCGACCTGAAGCTGCCCACCCGCCCGATCATCCAGCGCAACGGCCGTATCGTGATGGATACCCCGGACTGGATCGAGGACCCGGCCGGCCGCGAGGTCTTTGCCGAAACCGCTGGCAAGACCACGTTCTCCGCCCGCAAGATCATCGTCGACAAGCTGCGCGAGTCCGGCGATCTGGACGGCGAGCCGACCCCGACCAAGCGTATGACGAACTTCTACGAGAAGGGCGACAAGCCGCTCGAGATCGTCACCTCCCGCCAGTGGTATTTGAAGAACGGCGGTACCGACGCCAAGCTGAACGCCGAGCTTATCGAGCGTGGCAAGGAACTCGAGTTCCACCCCGACTTCATGCGCGTGCGTTATGAGAACTGGGTGCACGGCCTGAACGGCGACTGGCTGATCTCCCGTCAGCGCTTCTTCGGCGTCCCGTTCCCGCTGTGGTACCCGGTGAACGCTTCCGGCGAGCCGGATTACGATCACCCGATCACTCCGTCCGAGGATCGTCTGCCGATCGACCCGACCATCGACGTGCCGGAGGGCTACGACGAGTCCCAGCGTGATGTGCCCGGTGGTTTCACCGCCGAAAAGGACATCATGGACACCTGGGCCACCTCTTCGCTGACCCCGCAGATCGTGACCCACTGGGCCGAGCCGGACGAGGCCTCCAAGGCCCTGTTCGCTTCCACCTTCCCGATGGACCTGCGCCCGCAGGGTCAGGACATCATCCGCACCTGGCTGTTCTCGACTGTGGACCGCGCGCACTTGGAGAACAAGTGCCTGCCGTGGGCCCATGCCACGCTGTCCGGCTGGATTCTGGACCCCGACCACAAGAAGATGTCGAAGTCCAAGGGCAACGTCGTGGTGCCGAACGAGCCGATCGAGAAGTTCGGCGCGGACGCCGTGCGTTACTGGGCCGCCGCCGCTCGCCTAGGCCTCGATGCCACGTACGACATCGGCCAGATGAAGATTGGCCGTCGACTGGCCATCAAGCTGCTGAACGCCACCAAGTTCGCGCTGGCCATCGGCCGTGAGGACGAGAACCATCACGTGGGCGCTGCCGCCGAGGCCGCGTGGAACCCGGCCGATGTGACCGAACCGCTGGATCGCGCCGCTATGGCCAAGCTGGCTTTGGTGGTGCGTCAGGCCACCGAGGCGCTGGAATCCTACGAGCATTCCAAGGCGCTGGAAGTCATCGAGTCCTACTTCTGGCAGTTCTGCGACGACTACATCGAGCTGGTCAAGAACCGCGCCTATGGCACTCCGGACGAGCACGGCAATGTGCCGTCCGAGAAGGCTGTGAAGTCCGCCCGCACCGCTCTGGGTCTGGGCCTGGACGCCTTCGCACGTCTGCTGGCCCCGTACCTGCCGTACGCCACCGAGGAAGTGTGGAGCTGGATGCACGCCGGTTCCGGTTCCGTGCATCGCGCCGCCTGGCCGGTCGTGGACCCGTATGTCGAGGCCGCCACCGGTGCTTCCCCCGAGCTGCTGACTTGGGCCGGCAAGGCCGTGGAGCAGCTGCGTAAGATCAAGTCCGAGGCCAAGGTCTCCATGAAGACCCCAATCCTGTCTGTGGCACTGTCCGCTGCTTCGGAAGGTGTGAACGCGATTCACGCCGCCTTGGGCGATATCGCGCAGGCCGGTCGCGTGGTCGGCAAGTTCGACTTGGTGGCCAAGCACGCTGAGGAATCCGCCGCCGAAGACGCGCCCGAAACCGAGGTCGCCGTCGAAGCCAGCGAGCTCGGTGAGCCGCCAGCCAAGAAGCCAAAGCACTGAGCGTTGCGCACAACAACAGTAGGTCTCACGGCAATGCCGCTCGTTCCGAGCCTACGGGAAGCCCACCGGGCTTCCCGCTTAACGGCTCGGCCAGCCAAGAAGCCAAAGCACTGAGCGTTGCGCACAACAACAAAAGAGGGGAACCTCCTATTGAGGTTCCCCTCTTTTGTTTTTTGACGTTCGGATGACACGACTGTGGGACGGCACGCAAATATCCCGCATTGTAAGCTGGCGGCCCACAATAGCGTGGGCCACCACGCGTGTCAAACGTTTTATATACGCGGCGTCCCACAGACCGAATCAACAAATCCTTGGAATTTAGCCATTCTTCAAACTATAGTTAGCTCTGACTTACAAGAGGGTGTGGGACGCCGCATCGAAAAAGCCAGTTTTTGATGCGGCGTCCCACACCGATAACGCACTTTACGCGTATTGGGCACCTGTCGCATGCGGATTTTCCCGCATACACCATCACACCGTCGGAATCACGATGAGATATCGGGTTTCGGCGGTTTTTTGTTGCGTATTGGGGCTGTCGAGCTGCGCGACGGCCTGCGCCAAGAGCGTGCCAGCATCACTGATTTTCACGGTCTCATTAATCAGCGCGTTCATATCGTGCTTGAACAGCGTGCCGCCAGTGCCAAAGCCGAACAGTACTGGAGCGGTGTCAAGATTGTTGCCGGAATCGCTGGCGTTGGAGGCCTTGCCGTTGCCGGAATCGCCAGTGTCGCTCGACTTGGCTGAGTCGTTCGTTCCCGAACCAGCGCTCTTAGACGAGTCGGACTTATCACCACCACCGATGGCCGAAGTAAGACCACCCGCATAGTTCATCACATCGCCAGCAGACATGGACATGGTGTCATCGACCAGTGAGGCCTTGGAATGCTGCGACTGCTGCTGTTGCGCGGCTTTGGCCTGCTTACGGGCGGCATCGGCCTTACGCTTGGCTTGGGCGACCCGGGTCTTGCCGTAGAACGATTGCGATTGCGAATCGACCAGGCCGGTCAGTGCCTGAGCCTCGGTCACCGGATCGGAAGAGACATCACCGGACGAACCATCACCATCACTGCCGGAAGCCGAGGACGCGCCGCCTTCGAACTGATCGGAGAATCGCAATACAATCTGGCGCAAGGCCGTGGCTTTGCCCGTATGCTCGGAGGCGGTGGCAAGCGTGCTCATCGCGGCATCGACCTTGGATTGAGCGTCGGCGAGTTCATCGCTACCGTTGGTTTCGGCGATGGCTTGGCTCTCGTAAGCGGTGGCGCCCGAGGACGTGCCGCCGGTCAGGGCGCTCAAATTGGCCGTGTAAACGTCCGTGTATTTCATCGAATACGGAATCATTGCGGCGGAGAGCTGGCTCTGGCCATCGGCGTATTGCTTGGAGCCTTGAGTGGCTTCCTCCGAAGCCTCGGCGATCAGATCATCCACCAGTCCGGTGGTGCCTTGCTGCTGGATGCGGCGAATCACCTCGTCCAACGCATCGACCGCACCGGCATGCTGATGTGCGGCACTGACGTTGTTCACCGCGTTGGCCAAGTCGAGTACGGCTTGAGCCAAAGGCGTGTCCCCGGACAGTTCGCCGGCCGTGCCCATCAACGCCGGCAACTGGGTGGAGGTGCCAATCGATCCAGACAGGTGCGTGGTATATGAGCCCACATACGCGGCCATATAGTCTTCAAACGTCCGCTTATGGGCGGTTTCGCGTTCGGCCACTACAGACTTGTTCAGCGCACGTTCGTTATCGCGCAGGGTTTGAAGCTGCTCGATGAGCTGTTGCTGTTCACCAGAACCGGCGTCGGTCAGTGAATCGACCAGTGTGGCGGCAGAGGCGGTGAGTTGGGCGACATCCGTATCGGCAGCAGGCTGTGCGGCAGCATTCGCAGCATTCGCGGCATCGGGATTAGCACCAACTGCCGGACTGCTGGAATTGGAAGGCAATACGGCGAGCGCCACGGAACTCATGGAGAAGTCTTTGGCGTTCATATAGCAGCTGAATTCCAAGCCGGTTGCGGCTTTTCCAGCTGCGGCGACTACGGTATTGGAACCTTGCGTGGTCACCGTAATGGAGTTGTCAGCGGAAACATCATCGGCTACCTGCGTAGGCACGGTAAAGGCGACAACCGGGATCGTACGGTTGGCTTCCTTGGTTTGCGGCTTAATATCGATATACACGCCGATCAGTCCAGACGCGCCGGCAACCTCGTTTGCCTCGACGTTCGGACCGTCAAGCGAGTAGGTGACGCTGACTTTCCATGGCAGGGTGGCGGCGGAAGCGGGGATACGAGAAACCTTGGACGTGCCGGAATTACTATTGGCGGAATCGGTATCAGTGGAACCGCTATTGCCGGAATCGGCACTGGCGCCATTGCCGGCGCCGCCCTTCCCTACCACATACCAACGGACCGGCTCCCCTTCGGCATCGGTGACGGCGTACATATCACTTGCCGTAGCGAGCACCGGACCGTAATCAACCGGAGTCGGACGAGACATCCAAGCACCGCCGAGAATCGAAGCCACGCACAATGCGCAACTGACCAGTGCGGCACCACATCTCATCTACGTATCCCATTCATACAGTCGACCACTACGGGCATTCCATTCCCGTATTAATGTAGTCGCTGCAGGCAACTTGCCCTATAGACGAATATCCGAAAGGTGCCCATTCGCTGCGGGCGAATCAGGCGAATACGTCGAGTACGCCCGGGTCACCACCGGCATCGGCTATGCGCTGGTGGCGCTTCTTGGCTTCGGTAACCACGAATTCACGGTACATTTCGGCAATTTCCGGATCAAGCCCGGCATCGATGGCGATGCGGTGGAGGCGTTCGATCTGATAGTCCTCACGCTTGGTGTCTTCGGGCGCGAATCCGGCGTTGGCTTTGAGCACGCCGACCTGCGAGGTGGCCTTGAACCGCTCGGCCAGTAATGCGATGACCGCCGAATCGATGTTATCGATGGTTTGGCGCAGCGCTTTGATGCGCGCCACCGCTTGTGCGGTTTCCGGGTGGGCCGCCGCCTGGGCGGAGTCGATGGTGGTCCTTTGCCAGTCGCTGCTCGTTTCGCTCATAGATTCGAGGATACTCCCGATTACGGCTTTGCACGATGCGCAAAGTCAGATATCTCAGATGTCATAGTCGCCGGTGAGGATATGGCTGGCATCCGCATCGCCGAACATGGCCGCACCACTGCCCACTCCCAAAACAATCGAACCCAGTGATGCCTCTTTCATCTCATATATCGTCAGCGTGCATGTGAACGTTGACGGCAATACTACAACTGCAATGTGATAGTTGATGTATTTGCATCAGATACGACAAGGGCTGCACCCCGTATCAATCAGGGTGCAGCCCTTACACTATTGTTCAGCGGTCTGATCAGTTGCCGTTGACCGCGTTGCCGGTGTTGGCCTGCTGCACGATGGCGGCGAGGAAGTCGCGGTTGGTGGCGGTCTTCTTGAGGCGCGGCACCAGCGTCTGGTAGGCCTGCTCGGGCTCCATGCCGCCCAGCAGTCGACGCAGACGGTAGATAATCGGCAGTTCCTGCGGGTTGGTGATGAGCTCCTCGCGGCGGGTGCCGGAAGCGTTGATGTCGATGGCCGGGAACAGTCGCTTGTCCGCCAGCTCGCGGGACAGGCGCAGTTCCATGTTGCCGGTGCCCTTGAACTCCTCGAAAATCACCTCGTCCATCTTGGAGCCGGTTTCCACCAGCGCAGATGAGATGATGGTCAGGGAGCCGCCGTTTTCGATGTTGCGGGCCGCACCGAAGAACTTCTTCGGCGGGTAGAGGGCCTGCGCGTCCACACCACCGGACAGGATGCGGCCGGAGGCAGGGGCTGCGATGTTGTAAGCGCGAGCCAGTCGGGTCATGGAATCGAGCAGTACGACCACGTCCTGGCCGAGCTCCACAAGACGCTTGGCGCGTTCGACGGCCAGTTCGGCAACCGTAGTGTGATCGGAGGCCGGACGGTCGAAGGTGGAGGAAATGACCTCGCCCTGGACCGTGCGCTCCATATCGGTGACCTCTTCGGGTCGCTCGTCCACGAGCACCACCATAAGGTGGACCTCGGGGTTGTTGGCGGCGATGGAGTTGGCGATGTTCTGCAGGGTGATGGTCTTACCGGCCTTCGGCGGGGAGACAATCAGGCCACGCTGGCCCTTGCCGATTGGGGAAACGATGTCCATGATACGGCCGGTGAGCTTGTTCGGGGCGGTCTCCTGCTTCAAACGCTCCTGCGGGTACAGCGGCGTGAGCTTGGAGAACTGCGGACGGTTGAGCGCTTCTTCAACGCTTTGGCCGTTGATGGAATCGATGGCCTGCAGCGGCACGAACTTCTGGCGCTGGTTGCGGCGGTCGCCTTCACGCGGGGCGCGAATCGAACCATGCACGGCATCGCCCTTGCGCAGGCCGTACTTCTTGACCTGGCCCATGGAAACGTACACGTCGTTCGGGCCGGGCAGGTAGCCGGAAGTGCGCACAAAAGCGTAGGAGTCGAGCACGTCGACGATGCCGGCCACCGGCACCAGATCCTCCTGCGGCTCTTCGCGGCGGCTATCACGGTCATTGCGATCGCTACGATTATCGCGATCATCATAGCGACGATCATCATCGGCGTTGTCGCGATCACGGCCACGCATGCGACGGTTACGGCGATCGCTGCGATCATTACGGGTATCGCGATCGTTGCGATCGCTACGGTCGCGGCGGTTACGACGCACGAACTCGTGATCGTCGTTCTGCTCGCCGTCTTCGGACGTTTCCTCGTGCTTCTGCGTGGGCAGCGTGGCCAGGATATCGTCGAGGTCACGCACGGTTTCTTCGCTGTTTTCCGCAGTGCGACGACGGCGGCGAGGCTGCTCGTCCTCATCATCACGGACTCGGCGAATCAGCGGAACTTCCACGTCCTCGTGACGCTCGCGGCGACGCTCGGTAGGCGCTACATCTCCCAAATCGAGCGTGGCCAGCAGATCGCCGGCCTCATCGGCCTTCTTGCGCGGCTTGCGGCGAGCGAAATCGGGCTGGTCGTCATCGCGACGACGGCGGGCCGCACGCGGTTCGGATGCGGCATCATCGGCGGCCTTACGACGGGTGCGTCGCGGTTCGGTCTCGTCCTTCTTGGCATCGTCGGCCACGGGAAGCGGCAAATCGAGCTGCGGTTCCGTGGCAGCCGGAGCCGGAGCCGGCGACTGGGTGGCCACGTCAGCATTGTCTGTGGTGTTGGCCTCAGCGGCATCGGACTGCGGAGCCTTGACGACCTTGGCGGTTTTGGCGGCCTTGGGGGCGCGCACGGTCACACCGGCCGGCGGCTCTCCACCATTGCGCGCCGCCTGCAGGGTGGCGAGCAGCTCGGGCTTGCGCATGGTCGACGTGCCGCGCAGGCCCATCTGTTTAGCGAGCTCTTTGAGCTCAGGCAGCTTCATATCCTCAAGATTCTGGCTATTTGCCACTGGTTGCCCTTTCCATACCGAACAGACCCATGCCTATCCAGGCGTTAAGAGTGATTATTGCGGTTGCACCGCTCATGAATGTTCGCTGCGTCTCTGAGTCTCTGCGAACTTCGTTCACTGTACAACGCCAACTCGACCAACGCAAAACGGCCCGCCGAAAACCAAAAAAGCTCCCTCTGTGACGAGGGAGCTCAACAAGGTTTATTCACTTTTCTTCGTGGTAGGACTTTTCGGTGTTGACGGACCACACGTTCTTCTTGGACGTCTTGCCGGTCTTGATGTTGCCGACGGCCTCCATGGCGGTGGCCATGGAGTGGTCCATGTTGTTGTAGCGGTGCTGGCCGTTACGGCCCACGCAGTACAGGTTGCCGAAGCCGTCGAGGTACTCGATGAGCTCGTCCATGTGCTCATAGGTGTCGAAGTAGGCGGGGTACGCCTTCCTGACGCGCTCACGATGGGAGTCGATGACCTCGTCCGGACCGTTGATCACACGCATGCGGGTGAGCTCGGAAATCGCGAACTTGGTGACATCCTCCTCGCTCATGTTCCAGAACGAGTCGCCCTCCTCGCAGAAGTACTCGAGACCGATCCACACGGTGTCGTCCACGTCCTTGACCAGGTACGGGCTCCAGTTGTTGAAGATCTGCAGACGGCCGACCTTGTAGCCCGGGTCCTGCACGTAGATCCAGCAGTCCGGCACGATCGGCGGATTGCCGAGGGTGGGGATGCTGGTGGTGTTCTTGAGCTTCAGGTGCTTGACCAGCAGGCCCACGGTCACGAAATCGCGGTACGGCAGGCCGTTGGCCACCTCGGTCATATCGGCCGGGGCGGGCTTGGAATCAACGGCCTCGGGATCGGCGCCGGCCGCGTCGATGGCGTTGACCAGGTCCTTGACCGGCATCGAGGAGATGAACTGGTCGCCGGAAAGCTCGGTGCGGTTGCCCTCGGAATCCTCGTACACCACGGAAGACACGGCACCATCGGTCTGGCGGACCTCGACCACCCTGGCGTCGGTCAGCACCTTGACGCCGGCGGCCTCGCAATTGGACTCGACGGTCTCCCACAGCTGGCCGGGACCGTACTTCGGATACCAGAACTCCTCGATCAGCGAGGTCTCGACCTCCGCGTTGGAGCGCTTCTTGGGCAGCAGCTTCTGGAAGGCGTTCTTGAGCACGCCCATGATGGACAGGCCTTTGACGCGCTGGGCGCCCCAGTCGGCGGAGATCTGGGAGGGGTGGCGGCCCCACAGCTTCTCCGTGTAGCCCTCGAAGAACATCGAATACAGCTTGCGGCCGAAACGGTTGATGTAGAAGTTCTCCAGATTGTCTTCCGGCAGCTTGTGGAACATGGACTTCAGGTAGCTGAAGCCGGCCACCATGGTGAGCTTGAAGCCCATGGCCTTCAACGTGTTGGGGCTCAGCGAAATCGGGTAATCGAAGAAGTGGCGGTTCCAGAAGATACGGGACACTCGGTGGCGCTTGAGCATCACCTTGTCCTCCGTCTCCGGATCGGGGCCGCCCGGCTCCATGTCGTGGTCGCGGCCGAGCTTCTTGTCATCATAGGAGGGTGCGCCCTGCAACGGCAGAACGGTCTTCCACCAATCCATGATGCGTTCGTCTTTGGAGAAGAAACGGTGGCCGCCGATATCCATGCGGTTGCCGTTGTGCTTCACGGTGCGCGAGATACCGCCGAATTCGCGGGTCCCCTCCAGCACGGTCACGTCGTACTTGTCGGCACCGCCGTCCTTGATGAGTTCCCATGCGGCGGTAAGTCCAGCCGGACCGCCGCCGATAATCACTACGGATTGCTTGTCGGTCATTATGCTCCTTATAAACGCAAAATCAGAGACAGTCTACTAGAAGCCCCGGAATCGCACACCGAAAGATGAGCGAATGCTTACAGAATTCTCCCGATATACGACCGATGCGCCGTCTTTCCATCAGCAGAAAGGCGACGCATCGAATCGTGAGGTAGGGGTATTCGGCAACGTTGCGTCACACACAGCGCGGCGAATCGGTTTGGTCTTAGGCTAATTCGTCAGCGACGAACTTTCCATAGATTCAGCGAGATGCCTGCAAGTGCAAGCAGCATCATAATCCCCGCAACACCAGTAACGGCAACACCAGTACGACTCAACTCGTTTTCCGTACCATTAGCCTGAGTGTTGCTGGGCTGATGAGTTCCCGCACCATTGTTATTCGGAGTGGTACTCGTTCCTTCACCAGTGTTAGGTCCTGTGCCCGGCTGCGTTGTGGAATCATCAGTCAGATGCGCATCGTCGCCTAGGGTTTGGTGGTCGGAGGCCAAGCAACTTTTAAGCTCAGTGAGCTTGTACCACGTGGAACCATCGGCAATCGGCGTGCATTCGGAGCGGAAGGCGATTTCCTGCTCGTTGTAGAGCATACGAACGAGCGGCGTGTAGGCACGGCCGGTCTTCGGGTCGTTGCCGGATTTGACGGCAACATCCCACTGCACATTAGCGGCCATCGGAGTCACCGATTCACCGCGCCATTCATTGTTGGCGTAGGTGTACACGTCGGTGGTGCTGGCGGCCGCCTGCTGGGTGGAACCGGGAAGGCCAAGCAGCGCGGCGAACGGCATCATCGTTTCGGCATGGGCAAAGCGGAAAGTAGCAACGGTGGATCCGCCGTTTACGCGCTCATCAATCGACGAGAAGAAATCGTCAAGCAGCGGCTGTGCGATTGTGTAGGTCTCGTCTTGGCCGGCGTAGCTCGGGCCCTTCTCGTAGAAGTCCTCGGCGTCAAGCGCCCAGGCGAACAACTTGGCGTCGTCTGCCTGCTCACCTTGGAAGTACTGGTTGAAGTCGAAGGTATGGCTGCCGGTGTTCTCGTTCTCCATATCAGCGGCGATGATGTACAGGTTGTACAGATCCATCGCGGCATCGTATTCGGAGGCGATCTTCTTCTTGGCTGCGCCGCAGGCGTCGGCATCCTTGCTGGGGTCGGCTCCCGGCGCGCAGTTGGCCTCGCCGCCCTTGGTGCCATCGACAGTGTTGTACCAGGCGTACGTGCCGTCGGCCAGTTTGGCGAGGAAGTCATCGGTGAAGATTTGTGAAAGCAAATCGTGAGAGGCTGTTTTCACGTCCTCGTTTTCGGCGATGGTTTGCTCAGCGCCTGCGATAATCGCATCGTTTTCCACGAAGTTCTGGTAATCGTCGGCACGCTGCTTGGCCTCACCGGTTTTCTCAGTGCCGTCCGGGTTTTCGGACTTGTGGAAGTACAGCGTGTTCGGCGTCTTGTCGAAAGCCGCCGCCTCGCCGGTGCCGGCCGGATCGGCGGGCGTCACAGTGCTGTTCGCCAGTTTATTGTTCGAGGCCGCGTTGAAACCGCGAGCAAAATTCTCGCCTGATTCAGTAGCGCGGGCTTCGCCAGAGGACTGATAGGCAATCTTGCCACCGTCCTTGGCTGCGTTGTCGAACAGCGTCTTGTTGCGCTCGTAGGCACGTGCGCCAATGCCCTGATGTTGGTCAGCACCCTGACCGGTGAGCATACCGTAGCCATTCTCCACATTTGCGGCGGTGATGGCTTTGAGATTCTTCATGAATTCGGACTTGATGGCATCAGACTTAAAACCGTTATCCGCTTCGGCGGCTTCGGCCATCTTCATAAGCAATGCGTCGTATTTGTAGCTGGACAGGCCGCGTGAACCGTGGCGAGCCATCGACTCGGTGTATACCGTTTCGTAGCCTTCCGGCGCCTGGCTATAGCTGGCAGTGGTCGCTTCGCTAGGTGCCACATATGGCTGCTTGCTGCTGTAATACTGGCCATCGGCCTCCAAAGCCATGGCGTGCGGAACGGTCAGGATGCCACCGGCCAGCAATGTGGCGGCAGCAACCACGCCCGCGATGGAGCCCTTAAGGCCCTGCTGCATATGGTGTGTGTTCATGCAGCATTTTCTATCAGCCGCAAGCAAACAAGACACACGATGGCAAGGTTACGAGTCTGAACTTTTGCTATGCGTTGTATGAACAATGCGCGACGCCCCGCCGTAAGATGACGGAATGCCGCGCATTGTCAATACAGGCTGTATCAGACGATTGCCTGTCAGTGAATATCGTCGGGAATGTCGATATCGGTTTTCTGGACTTCTTCGACGTTCACGTCCTTGAAGGTCACGATGCGCACGGACTTGACGAAACGGCTGGAACGGTAGACATCCCATACCCATGCGTCAGTCAGCTGCACATCGAAATACACGTCCTGACCAGCGGAACGCACGTTGAAATCGACCTTATTCGCCAAGTAGAAGCGACGCTCAGTCTCCACCACATAGGTGAACAGCTTGATGACGTCACGGTATTCCCTATACAGCGCGAGTTCGGCGTCGGTTTCGTAATTGTCGAGATCCTCGGCACTCATGCTTGTTTACTCACTCACTTTCCGTATCGCGTTTGCGGCCGCGGCCCAGCGTACGCCACCATGCTTCCTTTGAGGGCTTGCGTTCTGCCTGACCGTACGGCCAGTTGCTTTCCTCTTCGAGACTGTGGCGCGTGTTCTTCTGCGTATCGTCGTGGTGCTCGGCCTGTGGCTCGACTGGCTGCGCGGCCGCCGGCGTCTGGGCCTGGGACTGCACGTCACTCGTCGTGGCGGCGGCTGCCTCACCACGCTGTGCCGGCTCGGGTTCCGGCTTGTTCTGCTGGATGGCGATGGAATGCTCGCGCGCGGACAGCGCTTCCTTGACACCCGGGTTGTCCTCAATCAAGTGCATGCCAAAAGCGTCAAGCGAACGAATCGGATCGTACTCGTCGGCCAACGTGTCCATGACGATAAGGTCCTGGTATTTGTTGTTTTCGGCATCCCACAACGCGTCGCGCGAGGTGCCGGACGGCACGAAGCCGAGCGACTGGTAGACCGAAATCGAGCGGCTGTTCTTTTCCGGCACGCTCACCCAGATGCGGTGCATACCCAGGCCGGCCGGTTCGGGCGCGAAACCGTAGGTCATCACACGCGGCATGGCGTCACGGGAGTAGCCGCGGCCACGGTATTCACGGCCCAAGATGATCTGGATGCGGGCGGACTTGGACCAGCCGTCGATGTCGATAAGGAAAATCATGCCGATGACATTATCGGTGCTGGCCGCATCGAGCTGACCGTCATCGTCATGGTCGGCGTCAGTCAATACGGCCCATGCGATGGTGCGGCGGGATTCCGGATCACCCACACCGGATTCGGCGGGTGCCTGACCGGCTTCCCAAGCCTGGGAGCGGCGGACCCACGTGTGTACGATGGCGCGTTCGGTGACCGCATCCTTACCTGTGATCTTGGATGCGCCATAGAAGGCATCAAGTTCATCCAAACGAGGCAGGTCCTCGACGGTGGCGGGGCGCAGGTGCACCATTTCGCCACGGATTGGCGGAATGACGATGCTCTGTGGCAGATCGCGCTTCAGTTGCGCTTCGGTAGCCATGCTCAGCGTCTCGTTGGTTGCGGTCATCGGTATACATCCCCCGGTTCGGCTTGTTTCGGCTCACGGTCCAGTGCCGAACATATCTTACTCGACTGGGTGAACGCTGGAAATGCTCTGAGTCGACTTTCTTACAGAATCAATAAAGGCTCCCGCTGGCGGGAGCTGTCCGCGAAGCGGACTGAGGGTGGTCATCCGTACATGGCGACCACCCTCAGTCTCACTCCGTTCGACAGCTCCTGCCAGCGGGAGCCAGTGAATCTAATCAGCCCTTGATCTTGCCCATGACGACCTTGGTGACGGCCTTGGCGTCGGCCTGACCGCGCGTGGCCTTCATCACGGCACCGATGATTACACCCATCGGCTTCATGTTGCCGCTCTTGAGCTTCTCGACAACGTCCGGGTTGGCTTCGAACGCCGCGTCGACGGCCGCCTCGATGGCACCGTTGTCTTCGACGATCTTGTAGTCGTGCTTCTTGACGACTTCGTCCGGAGTGCCTTCGCCCTTAAGCACGCCTTCGACGGTCTGCTTGGCGAGCTTGTCGTTGAGCTTGCCGGAGGCGATGAGCTTCTCGACCTCGGCCACATCGGCCGGGGTGATCGGCAGCTCTTCGAGGGACACACCCTTGGCGTTGGCTTCGCGGGAAAGCTCGCCCAGCCACCACTTGCGGGCACCGGCAGCCTTGGCACCGGCCTTGACGGTTTCCTCAATCAGGTCGAGGGCGTCGGCGTTGAGGATGTCGCGCATCTGCAGATCACTCAGGCCCCACTCGGACTTGAGGCGGTTGCGGCGCTCGCGCGGCATTTCCGGCATCTGGGCCTTCATCTCCTCGATGTGCTCCTTGGTGATGTGGAGCATGACGAGGTCGGGGTCCGGGAAGTAGCGGTAGTCGTCGGCATCGGACTTCAGACGGCCGCCAGCGGTGGTCTGCGTAGCCTCATCCCAGTGGCGGGTCTCCTGCAGAATCTCCTTGCCGTCGTCCAGACGAGCGGCCTGACGGCGAATCTCGTACTGGATGGTCTTCTCGATGCCGCGGAACGAGTTCACATTCTTGGTCTCGGAACGGGTGCCGTACGGAGCGTCCGGGCTCGGGCGCAACGAGACGTTCACGTCAGCGCGCATGTTGCCCTGCTCCATACGAGCGTGGGAGATGTTCAACGCGCGCACGATGTCGCGGATGGCGCGCACATAGGCACCGGCGATTTCGGGAGCGCGGTCGCCCGCACCCTCGATCGGCTTGGTGACGATCTCAATCAGCGGCACACCGGCACGGTTGTAGTCGACCAGCGAGTGGTCGGCGCCTTCGATACGGCCGTCGGCGCCACCCACGTGGGTGTTCTTGCCGGCGTCGTCCTCGATGTGCGCGCGCTCGATCGGCACGCGGAACACGGTGCCGTCTTCCAGCTCGACGTCCAGGTAGCCGTTGCCGTTGGTGGGCTTGTCGTACTGCGAGATCTGGTAGTCGCGCGGCATGTCCGGGTAGAAGTAGTTCTTACGGGCGAACTGGCTCCACTCGGCGATTTCGCAGTGCAGGGCCAGACCCAGCTTGATGGCGTAATCGACGGCGGTCTTGTTGATCACCGGCAGGCTTCCCGGCAGACCGAGGCTCACCGGGGTCAGCTCGGTGTTCGGCTCGCCACCGAACTCGATGTGGGCCGGGCAGAACAGCTTGGTGTTCGTGGACAGCTCCACGTGGGTTTCCAGACCGAAGACCACATCGTACTTCTTGGTGGCATCGGCGTACTTCATCAGTTTTTCAGCCATGATGTTGTTTCTTTCCTTCCGATGCTCACTTGCCCAGACCGTCAAGCCACGGGGTCTTGAGGTCGTTCCAGATCGGGCCGTTCCAGCTGTCTTCCAGCGCGGCTTCGAGGGCCGCAGCCGGCTTGTACATGACTTCGTCGCGCTGCTGCGGGGCGATGAACTGGAAGCCGACGGGCAGGCCGTCGTCGGACAGGCCGGCCGGGATGGACATGGCAGGCACGCCGGCGAGGTTGGCCGGAATGGTGGCGATGTCGTTCATGTACATGGCCAGCGGGTCGTCCATCTTCTCGCCGAACTTGAAGGCGGTGGACGGGCTGGTGGGGGCCACGAGCACGTCGACCTGTTCGAAGGCCTTCTTGAAGTCTTCGATAATCAGCGTGCGGACCTTCTGGGCCGAGCCGTACCAGGCGTCGTAGTAGCCGGCGGACAGGGCGTAGGTGCCGAGGATGATACGGCGCTTGACCTCGTCGCCGAAGCCGGCTTCACGGGTGTAGGCCATCATGTTGGCGGCGGTCTGCGGCACGCCGGTCGGCGGCATCACGCGCAGGCCGTAGCGCATGCCATCGTAACGGGCCAGGTTGGAGCTGACCTCGGACGGCATGATGATGTAGTAAGCGCCTAGCGAGTAGCCGATGTGCGGGACCGAGACCTCAACGACCTCGGCACCCATCTCCTTGAGCTTGTCGACGGCCTCGTTGAAGCGGGCCTCGACGCCGGGCTGGAAGCCGTCGCCGCCGAGTTCCTTGATGAGGCCGACCTTCATACCCTTCAGATCGCGCTTGGCGCCTTCGCGGGCGGCGGCGACCATCGGGCGCGGGCCTTCGGGGATGGAGGTGGAGTCACGCTTGTCGTGGCCACCGATGATCTCCTGCAGCAGTGCGGAGTCGAGCACGGTGCGGGAGACCGGGCCGATCTGGTCGAGCGAGGAGGCCATGGCGATGGCTCCGAAACGGGAGACGCCGCCGTAGGTGGGTTTGACGCCCACGGTGCCGGTCAGGGCGCCGGGCTGGCGAATCGAGCCACCAGTGTCGGTGCCGAGGGCGATCGGTGCCTCGAATGCGGCGACTGCGGAGGCGGAGCCACCACCGGAACCGCCGGGCACGCGCTCGGTATCCCACGGGTTGTGGGTGGTCTGGTAGGCGGAGTGCTCGGTGGAGGAGCCCTGGGCGAATTCGTCGAGGTTGGTCTTGCCGAGAATCGGCATGCCGGCGGCCTTGAGCTTTTCGATGACGGTGGCGTCGTACGGCGGCACCCAGCCTTCGAGGATCTTGGAGGCGGCGGTGGTTTCGATGCCCTTGGTGACGATCATGTCCTTGATGGCGATCGGCACACCAGCCAGCTCAGGCAGGGCGGCCTTGTCTTCGGCGGACTTGGCGTCGAAGGCGTCGGCCTGCTCGAGAGCCACATCGCCGGAAACCTTCAGGAAGGCCTTGATGGACGGCTCGGCAGCCTCGATCACCTTGAGGTGGGCTTCGACGAGCTCGCGAGAGGTGACGTCGCCCTTCTTGACGGCAGCGGCCTGCTCGGCAGCAGACAGTTTGACGAGAGTTGCGGTTTCGTTGCTCATCGATTACTCCTCGCTTCCCAGGATTCGCGGTGCCACGAACATGCCGGCCTCGGTCTTCGGGCCACCGGCGAGCGCCTCTTCCTGCGTGAGCGGGGTTTCGGCGACGTCCGGGCGCAGGTAGGCTTCCAGCGGAACCGGGTTGGCGGTCGGCGGCACATCGTCGGAGGCGACTTCCTGGACCTTGTTGATGGAGTCTGCGATGACGTTCAGTTCGCCCTGCAGACGGGTGATTTCCTCATCGGTGAGCGCGATTCGGGCCAGATCGCCCAAATGCACGATTTCTTCGCGTGAAAATGTTGGCATGGCCATAACTATATGAGCCGTATGTGACACGCAGTTGTCGGGAAACCGCATTTTCCTACCCTTTGAGACCATTTCAGCAGGGCAGGCACTCGGGTCATTATTTGATATCCGCTTTTCTGGTGACGATGAGACCGCCGATCCATGCGGCAGGATTGTCGGCGCATGGCTACACGCCTGATACGGCGTGTTGGGCAATCCATGCGTGCATGGCCACGGCCGCCGCAGCGCCTGCATTAATGGAGCGCACGGAACCGAATTGAGAGATGTAGACCACATCGTCGGCCAATGCGAGGGCCTTCTCGCTCAATCCGGGGCCTTCTGCACCGAAGAGCAGCAGGCACCGCTTGGGGAAGGCATAGGCTTCCATCGGCACTGCGCCGGGAATAATGTCGAGGGCGATGACGCGGGCGGCTTGAAGCTCCTTGATGCGTGCATCACAAGCATCGATTTCGGCCAGCAGCTCATGAAGGTGCTTGTTGTCTCCATCCACAGCCACATCATGCGCATGGATGGCGGCGGCACCGGCCTTGGCTCGTTCATAGGCGATTTCACCGGCGATGCGATGATGCCAGCTTTCCACCAGTTCGGCGATGGAGGGGTGGTGTTCGACGTGCTGGTACAGTTCGGTCATCAACGCGCCCTTGCGATTCCACTTATGTGGACCGACAATGTGTACGCGCTTGGCCTGGAAGGCATTAGCGGTGCGGACCATGGAACCGATGTTAAAATCGTGGGTCCAGTTTTCCACCGCAACTTCGAAGTCGTGACGCCCTCGAGCGTCAAGATCGGCCTTAATGGCAGCAACGGTCCAGTAGCGGTAACGGTCCAATACGTTGCGGCGGTCTCCGTCGTTCAACAGCACCGAGTCGAAACGACCGTCATAATTCGAAGAAGTCGGATCATCGGGACGAGGCTCACCGGGATGGGTCTCAGACCACGGCCCAAGGCCGATTTCACGGAATTCCGGTTCACCTGAAGCTTTGGCAGCCAAAGAAATCTGGTTGGGTGCGTGCAATCTTTCTCCTCGATAACGCTATTCACCGGTTCCTCTTAGTCAGCTTCGCTGCTCAGCCCGGCTGACTTTATGTGAGGGAAGTCAAAGGTGGATTTACCGCAGTTCGGATTCGTCGAAGACCTGGATGAAGGGGAGCGTTTGCTCGTCGCCGGTGGAGGGGTTGACCACATTGATGTCTTTGGCACCGCCACCGACCAGCGAGGCGATGGCCACGACCTTGGCACCCAGCTGCTCCACTATGCCAAAGTCGAGGCTCAGCTCATTGCCGTTGCGCAGGGTGACCAGCGAGCTGGTCTGCACGTACGACTTTTCGGACAGCCAAGCATCCAACAGCACCACACGGCGGCCTTCGATGGAGGGGCCCTTGATGGACGGGTAGACGAAGTCCATCACGAATCCATCTAGGTCCTCGCCACGAGAGGCGGCGGCCTGGATCATGGCAGACACCATGGGCACAGATGCTGCGGTCAAGGCACCAACAGCATCGAAGTCATCAATCGAATAGCCCGCATCTTCCAAAGCGTCAATCAGTACATGGCCCATGACAGTGGCGGCACGGTGGTCGAAAGTCACCGCGGCAAGTTCGGAGAACGGGCGGCCCACCACATGCTCCTTCAGCAAGGTGGCTAGCTGTTCACGCGGCTCCAGCATGGCAAAGTCATTATGGCTCTTCGCGACGGCAAGGTCCGGGGTACCAGTGGGGCGGAATCCAGATTCAGTCATGACTCCAGACTATCGCCTGAGGCAGTCAGATGAGTATCACCTTCATCGGCCGGCACCACTTCAGGGGCGGACAGTTCGCTCACATTGCCTTTATCTGATTCGATGATCGGTACTTCCTCGATGATCTTGGTCGGTTCGATTTTTTGCAGCTTGCGAGCGGTGGGCAACACACGGCGTTCCAAACTGGACGCGAACTTGTTGTAGGCACTGACCGTCTTAGTAATCTGGGTGCCCAATTTGATGGCATAATCACCCAGCGTGGAGAACCGTTCGTACAGTTCTCGGGACAGATCGAACAGCTGCTTGGCGTCATCGGTGAGCGACTGCTGCTGCCAGGCATAGGCCACGGATTTCAGCACGGCCCACAGCGTGACCGGCGAGGTGAGCGCCACTTTGCGAGAGAACGCATCATCCATCAGTGTGGGATCGGCTTCGAGTGCGGCCTGCAGTAGTGCCTCATTGGGGATGAAGGCCACCACAAAATCAGGTGCTACATCAAAGGCATTCCAATAGGCCTTTTCGCCGAGAGCACGTACATGCTCGCGCAACGCCTTGGCATGGGACCGCAGCAAATCATCGCGGCGGGCAATATCCTCGGGGCTGGCGGTGTCCGGGATTTCGCAGGCACGCTGGTAATCGGCATAAGGCACTTTGGCATCAATCGGAATGGTCTTGCCTCCCGGCAGATGCACGATCATATCCGGGCGCAACGTACGCCCATCGGCATCCGTGACCACCACCTGGGTGTCGAAATCGACATGTTCCAGCAATCCGGCGGACTCGACAATGTTCTTGAGCTGGGCCTCGCCCCACGCGCCACGCACCTTGTTGTTGCGCAACGCGGCGGACAGGGAACTGGTTTCCTTGTCCAAACGGGCCTGCTGATCGTTGAGCCCCTTGAGTTGGGCTCCCAATGCGCCCATTTCCCTCTTGCGGCCCTCTTCGATCTGCGTGACCTTGTTCTGCAAGGTATCAAGATTCTTGGCCACTGGCGCAAGCGCCTCGAGCACCTTGCTCTGTTCTTTCAAACGTGCTTCCTGTTCAGCACGCTTGACCTCGGCGGCCTGAGCATCCGCCTGACGCTTCCGTTCTGCCTCCGCAGCTGCACGCTCACGTTCCTGCTGAATGCGAATCTGCTCAGCCTGCTGCGCCTGGGCAAGTTGTGACTTGGCGAAAGCCAATTGCTGGTTCACGCCTTCAATCTGAGCTTGCGCGGCAGCATTGCGAGCACTGAGCTCAGCGTTCTCGAATCGCGCATTCTCCAGCGAGGTCTTGGCCTCCTCCAGCTCCTCGCTTTTGACGCCTCGAGCCATCTCCTGACCCTTATGACGGCCTAGCACGAAGCCGGCGAAGAGGCCAAGCCCTGCACCAACCACTAGCACGACGATGACGATAATCACGGTTCCTATTTGCTCAAACATGGTACCCAGTATGTCATCGATGGTGAATGACGGTAAAACTCGTCACGATTTGACGAGACGCGCAATGGCCGCGGAAGCCTCCGCAAGTTTTTCATCGGCCACCTCGCCGCCCTGAATCGACGCCTGCCGCACGCAATGGTTGAGATGATCGTCCAGCAGCAATAACGCCACGGATTTCAGCGCCGAATTCGACGCCGAAATCTGCGTCAGGATATCGATGCAGTATTTGTCATCCTCCACCATCTGCGTGATGGCACGCACCTGTCCTTCGATACGGCGCAATCGTGCGATGACCTTGGCCTTGTCTTCGTCATAACCATGCATCGCAAACCCCCTGATACTTATCCGTCAGCTGAACACACCCCATTATATACCCTCTAGGGGTATAGGGTATACACTGTTGTTCAGTACAACAAACAAGGGGAAGGAACGGTTATGGAGCTCAGCATCTTCTCGGCCGCCACGGCGCTGATAGCGGCGGCCGCATTGACATGGCTGGTACTGCGGTTCTTCTTCGGAACGCAGAAAGCCACGGCCGGGGCCATGGACGCCTCCGGCGAACGCCAATCCGCAACAATCACCGTCAAGGGCGGGTACTCCCCCGCCGTGATCAGCATGCGCACGGGTACGCCGATCACGCTGACTTTCGATCGACAGGAGACCGGCGAATGCACTTCGCATGTGGTGTTCGCGGATCTGGGGCTTGACGCCATGCTGCCGGGCAACGCCACCACCGACGTGGAACTACCGGCGTTGCCGGCGGGCGAATATCCGTTTGCATGCGGCATGAATATGGTGCATGGGTTGTTGAGGGTTGAGGGAGAGGAGAGTAAGGACGGTGCGGATAAGGACGGGCTTCGCCCGCGTGCTGACGGCTCGGCCGAAGCCGAGGGGGTCTCTCCCTCAGACTTGCGGGTTGGAGCTCCGGTTGTGGATGCGGCGGAGGCCGAGCGGCGAGAGGCGGCTGAACGCGCCAATGAGATCAAGGCGCTGACGAAGCTGGTGATTGTGGGCGCGGTACTGACGTTGCCGGTATTCGCCGTCACCATGCTGCATATGGCCAATCCCGCGCTGGCGCCGCATTGGATGGTGAACCCGTGGCTGCAGGCCATTCTCATCACGCCGGTGATGTTCTACTGCGGGCGTCCGATCCACACGGTCGGCTTCCCCGCGCTGGCGCACCGCTCCCCCGACATGAACTCGCTGGTCTCGCTGGGCACTTCGGCCGCCTACCTGTATTCGCTGGTGACCTGCATCGCCCCGTGGGTGTTCCCGGAGGGCTCGCGCGAGCCGTATTTCGAATCGGTGGGCGTGGTCATCACCCTGGTGCTGGTCGGCCGCCTGCTGGAGACCAAGGCCCGCGAAGGCACCGGCAAGGCGGTGCAGTCGCTTATCAAACTGCGCCCGCGCACCGCGCACAAACTCAACGCCACTTCCGCAGACAATGTGGACGGCATCGAATGGCGTAATCCGGCGCATTTCACGGACACCGACATCGACGCCATCGCCACCGGCGACCTGCTGGTCGTCAAGAACGGCGAGCGCGTGCCCACGGACGGCGTGATCGTGGCCGGCGAGGCGCGTATCGACGAATCGATGATCACCGGCGAATCCAAGCCGGTCTCCAAAACCGCAGGCGACCCGGTGACCGGGGCCACCGTGCTGCTCAAGGGCGGCTGCGTGATGCGCGCCACCCAAGTCGGCGCGGACACGGTACTCTCGCAGATCGCGGCGATGGTGGCCCGCGCCCAGGCGACCAAGGCGCCGGTGCAGCAGCTGGCCGATAAGATCGCCCGGTATTTCGTGCCGGCGGTGATGATCATCGCCATCTGGACGTTCGCCATCTGGAGGTCACTGGGCCCGGCGCCGCAACTGGCGCACGCGCTGGTCACCGCGGTCAGTGTGCTGATCATCGCCTGCCCGTGCGCGCTGGGACTGGCCACGCCGCTGTCGGTGACGGTCTCGCTGGGCTTGGGCGCCACCAACGGCGTGCTGGTCACCAGTGCCAAGGCGCTGGAACAGGCGCGTCGCATCGGCACCGTGGTGTTCGACAAGACCGGCACCATCACGCGCGGCGTGGTGGACGCGGCCGCCGACTGGGACAAGCCGAGCTACGAGCAGGACACGGTCAAGGAAGGCTCGCGCGAGGCCATCGCGGCGTTGCGCGCACGCGGCATCCGCACGGTGATGCTGTCGGGCGACAAGGCCGAGGTAGCCGGGCGCATCGCCCGCGAAGTCGGCATCGATACGGTGATCTGCGAGGTCAAGCCGGACGGCAAGGCCTACTGGATCGCCAAACTGCAGCGCGAACGCGACGAGGCCACCGCCAAATCCGCGTACGGCACCTCCCGCACGGCCGCGCAATCCCGCACTCTGATTGCGATGGTGGGCGACGGCATCAACGACGCCCCCGCGCTGGCCCAGGCGGATCTCGGCATCGCCATCGGCACCGGCACGGACGTGGCGATGCAGTCGGCGGACGTGACCTTGATGAGCGGCGACTTGCGCGGCGTCATCAAGACCATCAACCTGTCCAATGCCACGATGCGCAACATCCGCGAGAATCTGGGGTGGGCGTTCGGCTACAACGTCATCGGCATTCCGGTGGCCGCCGGCGTACTCTACCCGTTCACCGGCTGGCTGTTGAGCCCGATGATCGCGGGTCTGGCGATGGCGTTGAGCTCAGTGTGCCTGGTGCTGAACGCGAACCGGCTGCATGGAGCGAACATCAACGTGGGTGCTGCCGATGGTCCCGCCGGTTCGGGCAGCAGCACGGCGGATGTCGAATCAGCCGGATCGGCCGAATCCGCCAACGCCGCCAACATCACCGGCTCCGCCACATCCAACGCGCCTCACGAGCCGACCGTCATCATCGACGATCGCACCACGCTGAATCAAACCAATCACGTATCTGACCAATCCAATAATCCAACCAACAAGGAGAACACTATGGATACGGGAATGCACATGCACCACACCGCCCCCGCGGACGGCGAAACCGCCACCGACCCGGTGTGCGGCATGACCGTGGCTGTGAACGCCGATGCGATCACGCGCGAGTATGAGGGCAAGTCCTATTACTTCTGCGGCGAACACTGTGCCACGAACTTCATGAAGGCCCCGCAGGTGTTCCTGGAGCAGTAGTCTCTGCGTTTACCTGATTCAACGACAATGGCCTCCGCCCAAAACGAGCGGAGGCCATTTGCATATATGAATCAATCAACGAATCAGCTGGCGAAGAAGAACACGAACAGCCAAGCGCCGATAATGGCGCCGACAATCGGGGCCACAACCGGGATCCAGGCCTCGCCCCAGCGGGAGGAGCCCTTGTGCGGGATCGGCAGGATGGCGTGCAGCAGACGCGGCATGAGGTCGCGGGCCGGGTTCAGGCCAGGGCCGGTCGGGCCACCCATGGAGGTCACGAGGCCCCACACAATGAAGCCGACGACGATGGAGGCGGCGGCGTAATCCTGCTTGCCCCAAGCCAGGGACAGGCAGCACAGGGCGCCGAAGACGAGCACCAGGGTGCCGAACATCTCGTTGAGGAAGTAGTTGACCTTCTGGTTGTCCGCGTCAGTGGTGCAGAAGGTGCCCAGAATCGCCTCGGCGTCCTCGGTCTCCTTGTAGTGCGGGTAGTAAGTGATGTAGACGATGAGCTGGCCGAGCAGGGCGCCGAGCAGCTGGGCGACGATGTACGGCAGCACGTCGCTCCACGGGAACAGGCCGTTGACGGCCTGGGCGATGGTCATGGCCGGGTTGATGTGCGCGCCGGAGACGCTACCGAACATGAGCACCGGGAACATGACGCCGAAGCCGTAGCCCATGGCGATGTTCAGCCAGCCGGCGTGGTGGCCCTTGGTGTTCTTGAGCTCAACGTTGGCCACGGAGCCGTTGCCGAAGATCATCAGAATGGCGGTGCCGAAGAACTCGGCGGCCAGCTTGGTAAAGAGAGGATAATCCACTGCTTCTTCTTTTCTCTTCGCCGCGCAACAGGCATGGCTGACTGTTCACGGCATTCTGTGTGACTGGAAATCCGTTCGCGGAGCCGGCGACGCGATTTACGCTGGGCGCGAAAGCAAACGTGGTGATTGTACACTTTGCCCCACGACGAAATGCCGGCAAGATGCGATGTCGAATGTCCAGCCGAATGCAATGCCCAAAAAGCCATCGGAATCAGCCGAAGCGACCTTGAATCTCAGTGGTTGCGAATGACGTTGCGCAGGGGCAGGACGCTGGTGGGCGAGACGGACAGTTCGTCGATTCCTAGGCGCAGGAACGTATCGGTCAGGCTCAAGTCTGCGCCAAGCTCGCCGCAGATGCCGCACCAGATGCCATGACGATGGGCAGCCTCGATAGTCATCTGGATCATGCGCAGCACAGCTGGTGAATGCGGGTCGGCAAAGCGTTCGAGACTCGGGTTCTGACGGTCACAGGCCAGCGTGTACTGGGTCAGGTCGTTGGTGCCGATGGAGAAGAAATCGACTTCGGCGGCCAGCTCGTCGGCCATAATGACCGACGCAGGCGTCTCAATCATAACGCCGATCTGGATACTCTCGTTGAAGTCGATGCGCTCGCCGCGCAGCTCGCTTTTGGCTTCTTCAAGAATCCGCTTGGCGTCGCGTACCTCCTGCACAGAGGTGATCATGGGCAGCATAATGGCGATGTTGCCGTATGCTGAGGCGCGCAATAATGCGCGTAACTGGACTTTGAAAATCTCCGGGCGGGTCAGGCAGATGCGGATTGCCCGGTAACCAAGCGCGGGATTATCCTCGTGGCTCAGATTGAAGTAGTCGACCTGTTTGTCCGCGCCGATGTCGAGCGTACGGATGATGACCGGACGGTCGCCCATCTCCTGTGCGACTTGTCCGTATGCATCGAACTGAAATTCCTCGGTCGGCCAGTCCTCGCGTTCCAGATACAGGAACTCACTGCGGAACAAGCCGATGCCCTCAGCATCGTTGGCCAGCACGGCGGCTGCGTCAGAGGGACGGCTGATGTTGGCGTACAGGTGGACCCGCTGACCGGACTTGGTTTCGGTGGGCTTGCCCTTGAGCTTCCGCAGGAGGCTTAGGTGCTCCTCAGCCTCGGCCTTCCTGCGCCGGTATTCGGTCAGCGTGGCCTCGTCCGGGTCGACGAATACCGCACCGCTGGTGCCGTCGATTACGGCAACGTGACCATCATCGGCCGGGTCAAAGGCGTCGCCGATACCTGTGATGGCGGGCAGGCCCATCGTGCGCGCCAGAATCGCGGTGTGCGAGTTCGCTGAGCCCTTGGCGGTCACGAGGCCCAAAACCTTAGCGCGGTCGAGCTGCGCGGTATCGCTGGGAGCAAGATCTTCGGCGAAGATGATGTGGCTTTCGCCGTTCTGCGCGATCCCGTTCTGCACAATACCGTTCTGCACAGCATCGCCTTGTACACTGCCATCCTGCGCCGTGCTATCGCGTTTGCCTTGCAGCACGTTCATCACGCGGCGAGAAACATCCTTGACATCAGCGGCTCGAGCCTGCATGGTCGAGCTATCCATCGCAGCGAACATGGCGGCGAACTGTTCGGCGGCGCTCTTCACCGCGAATTCGGCGTTCACCTTGTCTTGCGCAATCAAACCTTCGACGCATTCCGCATAGTCCGGGTCCTGGAGCATAAGCCGATGGGCGTCGAACAGTTCGGCCTTGTTTTCGCCGAACTCAGCGGCGACGTTGTCACGCAGTTGCTTGAGCTGAGCGACGGCCGTGTCACGGGCCGCGCGGAATCGATCCATCTCGGCCTGCGGGTCGTCGATTAAGCGGCGTTCTACGGCATAATCTACGGCGGCGAGCACGCGGACCGTGCCGATAGCAATGCCAGCGGATACGCTGACGCCCTGTATCGTTCTCATTACAGGTGCTCCTTGAGGAATCGCTCGAACTCTGCAGCAGCGACAGCTTCATCGTTGCCCTGCACCCGAACCGTAACCTCGTCACCTTGTTGAACATCAAGTCCCATAACACCGAAGATACGCTTGGCATCCACGGATTTTCCACCGTAGGCAACGGTGATGCTCGATTCATATTCCTGCGCTTTGGCAACCAACCGGCCAGCCGGGCGGGCGTGCATGCCTTCGGGGTCGGATACGGTGAACGTGAATATCTGAGGCATGACGTTGCTCCTTACACGTCCGGCCGTCACGCGCGAAGACGGCCTTTCCGCACCAGCTACGGACTGATACTGGAAAAAACAAAAAACCGGAATCTTTCGATTCCGGTTGTCTGTGCCCCCGCAGGGATTCGAACCCTGGACACGCTGATTAAGAGTCAGCTGCTCTAACCAACTGAGCTACAGGGGCTTGGTTAGATGTTGAAGTATTCCTTGCAACAGGTGATAAATATACTCAGATTTGAAGCGAATGCAACTCTCGGCGTGTCGCGCCTATTTCCGGCGTTTTTGCTAATACAAAAATCCCCCATGCGGCGCAAACCGCACGGGGGATGATGCTTAAGCTCAGACTCTTGGTCTGTGTGATTCCAGCACTAGGCCGGAATGACTCACTCGGCCACGACCTTCACGAAGAAGGAAGCGGTGATCTCCGGGTGGAGGGCCACCTTGGCGGGGAAATCGCCGGTGGTCTTGATGGTCTCGACCTCGATGGCCTTCGGGTTCACCGCAGCCTTGTCGGACAGAGCGACGGCGATGGCCTCGTTGGAGATACCACCGAACAGCTTGCCGGACTCGGACACCTTGGCGGCGATCTCGACGGTAGTGCCCTCGATGGCGGCCTTAGCGGCGACGGCGTCCTCGCGGGTAGCGACGGCCTTGGCCAGACGAGCGCGCTTCATAGCGACGATCTGAGCCTCAGCGCCCTTGGTCCACGCGAAAGCGAGGCCCTGCGGGAACAGGTAGTTGCGGGCGTAGCCGGACTTCACGTCGACAACGTCACCGGAATGGCCCAGGTTGGACACGGTCTTGGTGAGAATAACCTTGGTTTCAGCCATTGTTCAAAGCCTCCCTAACTCAGCGACCCGAGGTGGCGTACGGCAGCAGGGCCATCTCGCGGGCGTTCTTGATCGCCTTGGACAGCTCACGCTGCTCCTGCACGGTCACGCCGGTGATACGACGGGAACGGATCTTGCCGCGATCGGAAATGAACTTACGCAGCAGCGCAACGTCCTTGTAATCGATCTCGGTGACCTTGGCGGCCTTCAGCGGGTTCGGCTTCTTCTTGAACGGCTTGACCGGCGGTTGCGGCCTCTTACGTGACATGATGTTCTCCTTATAAATCTTGATATTGATTGCTGCTGGCAGCGGGGAGGCAAGTACTGATCAGAACTCCGGGTCGGAATCGTCGCCGCCGAAATCGGAGGAAGCGCCGAACGTGGAGAAGCTACCGGCATCAGATGCACCGGCATTACTCCACGGGTCGACCGCAGGAGCGGACGGGTTGGCGGGAGCGGCAGACTGCTGGGAGTATCCAGCGCCACCACCCTGATAGCCACCGTTGTAACCGCCCTGGCCACCGGCATAACCACCTTGGCCACCCTGGTTGCCATAGCCCTGATTGGACTGCTGACCACCCTGGAAACCACCGGAACGACCCTGGAAGCCGCCCTGACCGGACGACTGGCGAGTCACCTGTGCGGTGGCGTAGCGCAGGGAGGGCCCGATCTCATCGAGCTGCATCTCCACGACGGTTCGCTGGGAACCATCCTGTGCCTGATAGGAACGCTGCTGGAGGCGACCGGTGGCAATCACGCGCATGCCCTTCTTCAGGGACTGGGCGCAGTGGTCGGCCAGATCACGCCAAGCGGAGCACCTCATGAACAGCGCCTGACCATCCTCGAACTGGTTGGTCTGACGATTCCAGGTTCGCGGGGTGGAAGCAATCGTGAAGCTCGCCACGGTCGCACCGCTGCCAATAGTGCGCAGCTCGGGGTCCGCAGTGAGGTTGCCCACGATGGTGATGACGGTTTCACCTGCCATAACGGTCCTTCTTACTTACCTTGAATACCAGCTGTTCAGCTGACTAAACGCTTGATTCAGCCCTTACGAAGAATCTTCGTACGGATCACGGATTCGTTGAGGTTCAGAACACGGTCAAGCTCATCGCTGGTAGCGGGCTCGGCGGTGTACTTCACCACGACGTAGTTGCCTTCGGTCTTACCGGCAATCTCATAGGCGAGCTTGCGACGGCCCCAGTAATCGGGCTCATCGAAAGAGCCGCCTTCCTTGGTGACGAGTTCCAGATACTGCTCGGTCAGCTTCTTCAGACCGCGCTCATCCAGCTCAGGATCGGCGATGAACATCAGTTCGTACTTGTGCGCAGACATCACCCACCTCCTTCGGACTATTCGGCCACGGACGTTCCGTGGCAGGAGTGTGTATGCGTGTTAGCCCATGACGCAGCACCAAACCGGCACCGCCTCTTCGGGCAACTTGGACAGTCTATATATGAGGCGGGACAGGGTATGCCCATATTCTTGCCGGTTTCGCGATGCCCACCGTTTTGGCCAAGCCCACGCAGCCCGCGGCTCCCATCACTCCCGGAGCGGCACCGGTAGCCGCACCTGGCGCGACCTCCACCACCATGAATGAGCAACAGAAGAAAATCTTCATCATCGTTGGTGCCGTGGCCGGCTTCCTCGTGCTGTTCGGTATCGTGTATGGCGTGCTGTCTTCCGCCGTGTTCAGCGCGAAGAGCGTTGCGAACAGCTATGTGGCCGCCATCTCCTCCGGCAACTACGACAAGGCCAACACCATCGCCGATCCTCACGTGAATACGAACCAGCGCGCACTGCTGACCAGCAAGGCATCCTCGGGCGAGAACACGCGCATCACCAACGCGCGCATCTCGCAGACCTCCAATAATGCCGATGGCACCGTGAGCGCCCAGCTGACGTACACGCTTGAAGGCAAGGAGGTCAACGGCAACTTCACCATCAAAGACAATAAGGTCAGTGTCGAGTTCTCCGAGTGATTTCGGCAATCTCAACACTCTTACGAAATAAGCACCCCGCCGTGGCGTTCGCTGCGGCGGGGTGCTTGTACACTGGTTAAGGCGTAAATCACACAGCGACTCAAACAAAGGATGCGAACGCATGTCGGCGATTCTTGAAGGCACTCCGGATAAACGACTCGTATTGGTCACGGGCCGCGCCTACCCCGAGCTAGCTGAGAAGGTGGCCGAATGCTTGGGAACCGAAATCCTCGAAACCACGTCCTATGACTTTGCCAATGGCGAGATGTACGTGCGTTTCACCGAACCGGTGCGCGGTGCGGACGTGTTCGTGCTGCAGTGTCATTCGGGCGATATCAACAAGTGGATCATGGAACAGCTCATCATGATCGATGCTTTGAAGCGCGCCTCCGCCAAGTCGATTACCGTGGTGGCGCCCTTCCTCGGCTACTCGCGCCAGGATAAGAAGCACCGCGGTCGTGAGCCCATCACCGCCCGTCTGATTTTCGATCTGTTCCACGCCGCCGGTGCAGACCGCATTATGACGGTCGATCTGCACGCCGCTCAGGAGCAGGGTTTCTTCGATGGTCCGGTCGATCATCTAACCGCCATGCCGGTGCTGCTCGATTACGTGCGTTCCACCCTTGATCTGGGCAACACCACCATCGTGTCCCCGGATGCCGGCCGTATCAAAGTGTCCGAACAGTGGGCCGCCAAGCTAGGCAATCTGCCGCTGGCATTCATCCACAAACAGCGTGATATTACTCGTCCGAACCATGCCGAGGCACATGGCATTATCGGCGATGTCGACGGCCGCGACTGCGTGGTCATCGACGACATGGTCGATACCGCCGGTACTATCTGCGAAGCCGTGCGCACCCTGAACGAATCCGGCGCCAAGTCGGTGACGCTGGTCGCCACCCATGGCCTGCTGTCCGGCCCGGCCGTGGAGCGCCTGTCTCACTGCGGCGCGCATGAAATCGTGTTTATGGACACCGTGCCGATTCCCGAAGAGAAGCGCCTGCCGAATATGACCGTACTGTCTTGCGCACCGCTGCTGGCCGCGGGTATTCGCTCCGTGTTCGAGGAAGGTTCCGTGGCGATTCTGCTCGACGGCCTGCCCGAGGACATGCGTCCGCGCAATATCTATGCGTGATTGATACGCCGAAAATCCTTACGAAAAAACGCCGCTTGGCTATTGATCAAGCGGTGTTTTTTCGTATAGCTCCAATCAGATGAAGGCGCGCTCGCCGAAGATGGCGGTGCCGACGCGCACGATGGTGGAGCCTTCTTCGATGGCGTAGGCCATGTCATGGGTCATGCCCATTGACAGTTCGGTGCAGTCGGCCGTGCCTTCGGCACCGGAGGCAAGAATCTGGTCACGAGTGCGGCGCAGATGCGCGAAGCCCGCACGAATCGTGCGCTCATCATCCACATGGGCACCAATAGTCATCAATCCCTGCAAGCGCAGTCCGCCCATCGCACCGATGCGCTGGGCCAAGTCGATGGCGTGGCTGGGTGCGCAGCCGGACTTCGATTCCTCGCCGGATTCGTTCACCTCCAGCAACACGCCGACCGTGATGCCGCGCATGGTGGCACGGCGGGCGATCTTTTCCGCCAGTTCGATGGAATCCACGGATTCGATGGTGTCCACTACCGGCAGCACCTTGCCGATTTTATTGGCTTGCAATTGGCCGATGAGATGGAAAGGAATATGCGTTGCAGCTGCGGCATTGGCCGTGTCAGCCTCAGCGGCATCAATCACGCCTAGCGAATAACCACGCTCCCCCAGTCGTTTTGCCAGACCGTCAGCCTTGACAGTAATCTCCTGTGGACGATTCTCACCAATCACGCGAATACCAGCATCGATAGCCGCCAGAATCTCGCCGACATCGCGCGTCTTGGTGGCAGCCAGCAATTGGACCGAACCGGCAGCACGCCCGGCTGCGGACTCCGCTGAGGCAATCCGGTCAAGCACGCGATGCACACCATCAGTAATCTCTTGTGCGCGCGCCTGATCGATAACTTCGTTGGCGAGATCCTTATGGTCCATGTATGCCGTCATTGCTGCCCCTGTTCGTAGATTCCCCACCATCGTAGTCTCATACGCGCACATAATGCTTGTTATTGAACAAAAGTGAAGCCCCCGCTGTTCATGCGCGGGGGCTTGGTGATGCTAGGCCGAGCGAGTGGGACTAGCAGGTACCGGACTTGCGGCGCTTGAGGATGATTACACCCGCAACAGCAAGTACCACGGCGAGGATGCCAACACCAAGCACGGCTGCACCGGTGTCAGGTATCTTCTTGTGCTTGCCGGAGTCTGCATCACCCTTGTTCTGGTTGGAATCGTTGCCTTGGTTGGGCTTGTCCGTGCCGGAACCGGGCTTATCGCCACCCTGGCCAGGCTTCGTGGTGCTCTTCTCAACCAGACCCGCGATGGCATCGCTGATTGCCTCAGTCGCAGCCTGTACGTCAGACTGGGCGGCCTGACCATCACTCGTCAGCGCATTCGCCGTAGCGACTGCCGAATCAAGCACGGCCAGCGATTCATCAGTCCACTTTGTGCGATCCACGGCAGCAGCGGCATCGAGCTGAGCGCTCAGCGCGGCACGATCTTGCACCGTAGCTACAAGCACCAGCTTCTTCGCTGCCTGCTTCAGCTGGGTTGCGGCATCCACCACCGCAGCTTCGGTGGCATCCTCAGCCTTATACACCTGCTGCGCCGAATCCAATACCGCCGCGTACTCCGCCCATGAAGTCTCGGTGTACTTGGAGGCATCGTCAGCCTTAGGCGAGTCAGCGAGCGCCTGCTTGAGCTCGGTCTTGTCGATCGGTGTGGGCTCAGGCAGCTCAGGCGTACTGTCGTCAATGGCATGAACCTGCCATTCGGCAACAGCCGGAGAAGCCGAGCCGGACGTGATAACCATACGCAACTTGGTAGTCTTGACCGGAGTGTTCCACGTGCCATCAGACCACCCCTTGGCATCGCCGGTGGCCCAGCCAGCAGACGGTGAATTGGCGGTCACAGTGTAGGTGGCGTCGGAAATATCCACGAAGTTGCCGGCACCGTTGTTCGCCAAGGCGTCCCAGTACTGCAATTCCCACGATGCCGGAATACCCAATCCGCCATCATCCGAGGTGAATTGCACGCGGCTAGAGTCGATAGTCACTTCACGGTCCCACTCGTAGTCGAGGCGCATCTCACCGGTGTTGGGCCAAGTGCCCCAGACATCCTCGTTGGCAATGGTGATATCGGGAATGATCTTGCCGTCGTTCAACGCGGCGGCACCCTTGACCCAGCCGGATGCCTTGCCGTCCACATCGGTGGCGGTGGCATCGCCCTCAATGTAGCCGGTCAGCGGCACGGAAGTGTCGGATGGAATGTCGGTTTTCGCCGAAGCGGACACGTTGCCGGCCTTATCGGCGGCGCGGTAGTACACGGTGGCGCGCGACGCGCTCGGTGCAGCAATCGGCTTGCTGTACGTGGCCCATTGACCGTCTGTGCCAATGCGGTATTCAATTGATGCGACACCGGAACCGGTGCCGTCATCAGCGGTCAAGGTCAGCGTGCGCTCCTCCTTATCGGCGGCGGCGGTCACGGTTGGCGCGGCGGAATCCACCTTGCCACTGGCCTTGGCGATGTCGGAAACGTTACCGGTCTGATCGGTGGCACGAGCCCACACGTCAACATCACCCTGCTGGGAAAGCGCGGCAATAGTTGCGTTGGCATTCGCCGCGATGGTGATCCAGGTTTTACCTTGGTCGGTGGAGATCTCCAGCTTGGCAATCGGCGTGGTATCGTCCGTGGCCTGCACGGTGGCGAACGGAGCGGCAGTGAGCCATTCGCTATTGCCCGCGTTGGCGGTGATGGCAACGGTCACGGTCGGCTTCGTGGTATCGGCGGCGGGCTTGTAGCCATCCTGAACAGTGACGTTCACCGACACATTGCCTTGCTCGCTTGCCTCACCGGGCACGCCAGCAACCACACCGTAGGCCTTGAACGAACCGGCCTTGGCATAGGAAGAAGCAGCGACCGGACGCCAAATTACCGGGGAAGCAACGGTCGTGTCTCCATACTTCACGTCGACGGTGGCAGGCAGCGTGGGCGCGGTGCCGGTGGCGGTCGTCACGCCCTTCGGCGCAGTGATTGCCGGCGATTCGCTGTCAGCAGCGCCGACTTCCCACTCAGCCACGGCCAAGGAGGCGTAGCCTCCATCCACAGCTTGGCCAGTCATGTCGAGCTTTAGAGCAGTGGTGGTCACTGCATCGAACGTGACAGTGTTGGGGTTGGCCTTGCCGGTGGTTGTTGTATAACCGCTCGGACTGGTGACATCTTTCCATGTACCGTCCGCGTCCAAGTACTGAATCTTCCACGAAGCGGGCGCGCGCAGCGCGTTGGAATCCACATCGAACCAAACCTTGGACGAATTGGCGCGCACAGTGCCATCCCATTGGTAGACCAGCGAGTCGCCGGATTGTGGCTGCGGAATGGAGCGGTAGTTGGTCCAGTGGTTCGGTGGCACCACAATGGTTTGCAGTACACGCCCATCGTTCACCGAGCCCTTGTATGCCGGCGTCTCGGTGAACGTTGCGCTCACCTTTGCGTACGGGGCTACGTTGGTGGAGGGCTGCGTTTTCTCCGCTTTGGTCGGATGTGCGGTGGAAGTCATCTGGCCGTCAGCGGTCCAGTCGACTTCATCGATGCACACGGCACGGCGGAAATCGGTGCCACCTTCCTTATCGCCGGTGTGGTAGGTCACATACCATTTGTCGCCGAACTGGAGCACTGAGGGGTGCATGGTGGTAGCGGAACCGGAAGGCACGATCACGCCCTGATACTTCCACGGTCCGAGCGGACTGTCAGAAGTGGAGTACTGGATGCAAGCTTGGTAGTTCGATTCCACGCAGGTGGCTGTACCTGAGCCCGGCTTACCACCGTCGTACACGTTGTAATAGGTGTCACCCTTACGGAACACCCATGCCGCCTCAAAGAAGCCCTTCGGACCATTCGCGTTATTGTCCGCGTCCTTCATGGTGTGGAGGTTCGGCGTGGTGCCATCAGCCTTGGTTTCGGTCTCAGTGTACGAGGTGCGGCCGGTTGTGGCGTCCTTCTTCATCTTGATTGCGAGCTGGGTGCCAAAAGTACCAAAGTGCAAATATCCGGTGCCATCCTCGTCCACAAAGAATGCCGGATCGATGGTTTCAATCCGGGTTTGCGATGTGGTGAGCAGTGGCTTACCGATGGCATCCTTCCACGGGCCGAGCGGACTCTTCGACTTAGCCACGCCGATGGCGAACGGGTCCTGTCCGGCCGCCTCAGAAGCCTTGTCCTTCACCGGTACGTAGTAGTAGAACCAATCATCGGAGGTGTCGTTCGGAGTGCCGTTATCGTCGGTCACAACTTGGCCAGCGTATGCGCCATCACCGGTAGCCCAGCTGAATAGGTCGGCCTTGGCGATGGTCTTGTAATGTGTCCATTTGCCTCGATTGAGACCATCTTCATCGGTGACGTATACGTCCCAATCCTTCATATTGAAGGAGCCGTAGTCAGGCGAAGCCTCATCGTGACCAGTGAAAACGAAGAGTTTGCCGTCATAGCTCAGCGCGGACGCATCCGCAGAGTAGTAGTTCTGCGAAAGATCGTTCGGGGTGTCAATACCCTCGTTCTGCCCGATGGGGTTGCGCATGTAGCTGGGCAGTGAGCTATTGTCGATTTGGGTGACGGTAACATCAGGATTGTTATACGGCAGTTCGTTATACGCGTGACCGGCAACGCTGGGCGCGTTGTCAGCGGTGGCTGAATCGGCGGCCATTGCGGTCGGCGCGAGGGCAAGGCCTGGCAGCAATGTCGCTGCGGCGACGAGTCCACCGGCCACCGCGCGAACCGATTGCGCGGATACATGGAAACTCATAGTGCTCCTCATTGAGTGAGTGAAAAGAGTAATGATGGGTAGAAGGAAAAGGCTAGAGCCCCCTCTGTGAGGGGGCTCACTCGGCAGAATGACTCCGTTGCGGGTCAGGCAGAGTGGCGGGCCGAACCGTGAGCACCGGACTGGCGGCGCTTCAGGATGGTCACACCCGCGGCGGCGAACAGCACAGCGAGAATTCCGACACCGAGCACAGCCACACCCGTATTGGTCAGGCTGCCCTTGTTGTCGTTCTGCTTGCCGTCGGTCACGCCGGGCTGCTGGGAGCCGGGCTTCTGCTCCGGCTTCGTGGCCCAGAACGCCTTGTCGAGAGCATCCTGTGCGGCATCGACGTCGGCCTGCTTGGCGTCCTTGTCGTCGTACACCTTCTGAGCGGCGGCAATCTGGCTCTGCAGAGCCTGCCATGCCTTCTCGGTGTACTTCGACTTGTCAGCCTTCTTGGCCTGCTCGATGGAAGCCTTGAGAGACTCCTTCTTCACCGTTTCGACGGCGGGCTTCTCTTCCAAGGCCTTGACGGCCTTGTTCAGCGAAGCGGACGCTTCCTGGACGGCGGCCTGAGTGACCTCACCGGACTCATCGCCCTTGAGCACACCTTCCGCAGCCTCGATGGCCTTGTTCAAGGCCTCGACACTCTTATCCGTGTACTTGCCGGAAGCGGCCTCGGCCTTGGCCGTGTCGATGGCCGCCTGCAACGTGGACTTCTCCACGTCGGTGGCGAGCGCAACGAGCACCTTCTGGCCGTCCTCGAGCTTGGTCACCTGCTCGGCGACCTGTTCTTCGGTGGCATTGACATCGTCGTACACAGCCTGGGCAGCGTCAATGCTTTGCTGGAACTCAGCCCATGAAGCGGCGGTGTAGCGGTTTGCATCGAGGCCGTTGGCTGTGTCAAGAGCCGACTTGAGCGCGGTCTTGTCGACCGGGGTAGGTTCAGGCTCGGTGCCGTCAATACCATGCACGCCCCACTCGGCCACGGCGGCCCCGAAGGTGCTGCTGCCGGTGTGCGGAGTGAGCACGAGTCGCAGCGACTTGGTGGTGACCGGCTTGAAGGTCACAGCGCTCCAACCCTTGGCATCGGTATCCGCACGAGAAGCCGGCGAATTACGCACGATGGTGTAATCCTCGGTGGGCTCGACGTCCTTCCAAGAACCATCCTCGGCGAGGTACTGAATCTTCCAAGCGTCCGGGACTTCCAGACCACCCTTCGAATCGTCAGTCTCAGCGAAGTTGGCCCAGAACTGGGCGCGGCTCTGGTCAACGGTCACGGACTGACCGAAGTCGTACTGGGCGTACATGCCGTCCTTTGCCTTGCCCCAAGAACCCCAGACCTTGTCGTTGACGTTCTGATCATCCGTGGTCGGCCAAGTATCATCGACGACTACGCCGTCGTTGAGCTTGCCTTCGGCCGGTGACCAGGTTGCCTCGGAATCAGGCGAAATGGTGGTCTTGGTCGCCTTGCCTTCAATCCAACCGACCAACGGCTCAGGCTCAGGCTCCGGCTCCGGAGTGGAGGAACCGTTCGGGTCGGCAACCACGTGGACAGTGAGCTTGGCAGCTGCGGAAGATGAACCGTCGTCGACGGTACCAGCCACCTCGTAGTCACCAACCTTGGTCAGGTCGATGGCCTTGATGTCGGCATCCTTCCACGTGACCTTGCGGTCGTCGTTGTATCCGTTCGGGAACTTCACCGGAACCGTGGCGGGCAGGTCGATGGACTTGGCGTTCTGGTAGACGGTCTGCTCAACCGGCTGCGCATTACCCACGGTCTGCGATGCGGTATCGGAACGAGCCGCGATGTGTGCAACCGTACCGTTCAGCGCACCGGCGACGGTGCCCTTGACATCGAATACGGCATCGGCGGCCAGCTGAGCGTCGGTCACCTTACCCCACGTGACGGCGAGGTCACGGCGAGAACCGTCGGTGTATACGGCGCTCACGGTGGATGGCAGCTTCAGATCATCAGCCTTGGAACCGGTCTGCACCAGTCGGTTGACTTCGTCCACGCTCACCGGCTCGATGGCGTACGCCTCGAACTCGGAAGCACCCACGATGGCGCCCTTCGGGAAGACCACGCGCAGCTTGTCGGTTTCGACGGCGTCGGCGAACTTCACTTCGTTGCCTTCGTTCCGGTTGACCGTGTAGGACTGGCCGTCAGCCAGTTTCACATCCTGCCAGTTACCGTCAGCGTCAGCGTACTGGAGCTTCCAAGATGAGACCATCGGCACGCCACCGCCATCGGTCCAGAAGAAGACCTTGGCCTTCTTCAGCGGCACCTTGCCGGCCCACTTCAGTTGCAGCCACGGCTCCACACCAGTGGAGTCGCCCCAGTTGTTCCAGGTCTCGTTCGGCGTGTTGGCGTATACCACCTGACCGTCGATGACCTTCTTGGCGTTGTCCTTCGGCTGGTAGCCGTTGGTGTAGCTGGCAGAGGCGCTCGACTGCGGGGCTACGTTCACGGTACCGTCAGAGGGGATGCCGTGAACGGTGATTTCCTTGGAGCCTTCCTTCTCGCCATCGGAAGCGGTGAGCTTCAGGACGTAGTCACCCTCCTTGTTGAAGGTGACGGTGGTGCTGGCAGCGGAGGCGTCCACGAACTTCGCAGTACCGCCTTCCGGACCGGAGACCTGGGACCATGTGGTGGTGACGTCGCCTTCTGCGGGCAGACCGTCATCCTTCACCGTACCGACGAGCTTGGCACCAGATGAGGTGCTGGAAGACACGTAAGCATCCACCTGCGGAGTCTGGTTCTCGGAAGTGCCGTCAGCCTTGATACCGGTGTTGTAGGCTTCGATCTCCTTGACACCGACGGCCATGCCGGCCTGCGGCGTGAAGGTGACGCGGATGGTCGTGGTCTCCACCGGAGTGAACTGGATACGGTTGTAGTTCGCGCCCGCGTAGTTCGGGGTGCGCACCTGATCCGCAATCGGGGCCCATGTGCCGTCATCCTTCTGGTACTCCAACTTGTAGTTGGCGGGCTCGGCATAGCCGGAGATGGTCTGGCTGGACGAGCTCTGGTAGAAGTACAAGCGGATGTCGTCGATCTTCTGCTTGCCGTCCTTGAACTTGATATTGAGCGTGTCGGTCTTGTTCTCAGAGCCCTTGGTACCCCAGAACGATTCCATCACGGTCTTGCCGTCCACCGCGTTCTTGGCCGGGTAGTTGGTGTCCTTCTCGGCGTAGGTGGTACCGGTCACGTCCGCGTCCTTGGCCACGTTCGTGGTGGACTTGGAGGCGGAGTCGACGTTGGTGCCGGACTTGGCGAACAGGTCGGTCACGCGCTGATCGGCATTGAAGGTAACCTGATTGGCGGCCTTCACGTTCTTGACGGCTTCGGCGCCGACGGTAACCTGGGCACTGGAATCGTCCTTGACCTCGACCGTTCCCGCAGCCGGGTCATAGATGAGGTGCGCCAGCTTGTCGGAGGTGAAGGCGAGCTTGCCGCCCACGTACAGGCTGTAGCCAGCAGGACCACCGTAGTGGCTGCCGTCCTTGTCCCATACGATGGAGACATCCTGATCGTGGTAGCGCAGGTTGTTTACCGTGAAGTAGTTCCAACCGGGGATTTCGATCGGGTTTAGCTCAATCTTGTTGTCCTCGCGCGGCACCATACCGGCTACGTCCTCGACCATCGTCCAGTTCGTGGTGCCGAGCTGGGTGTGGTGGATCCAGGAGCGGTAGGTGATCTTGCCGCCGTTCTGTGCGGCGTCAAGGTTCTTGTCGAGGTTGTTGATCACGCCGTCACCGTTCACATCGCCGACGTTGTTGTTGTCCTCGTTCCAGAACTCGTTCTGATCAGGGTAGTTGTTATCGCCGCCCTGGTAGTGCGCGAACGCCACCCAGTACAGCAGCTTCTTGAACTGCTCATTGGTGATGTAGCCATTCTTGGCTGCATCGTAGTTGCGAATACCGGCCGAGTAGACCTGCAGCAGCGGCTGCGCATTAATGATGGAGAAGTTGTTGGAACCGGGGAAGTTCAACGCGGCCTTGTCCGCTTGGTTGGCGGTGAAGAACGGGAAGATCGGGAACTCGTTGGAATCCTCGAACAGGCGCAGAGCCTTGTTGTAATCTTCGTTGCCGGTAGGCATCAGGCCTTCGGAGTACGGGTAGTAGTTATTGATCTCCTTGTACTTGGCGAAAGCACCGTCGTTCAGCCACCTGTGCTTGAGCAGGTTGTCGGACTTGTCCCACAGTTCAGTGGTGACTTCTTTCTGGATCTTGTCGGCGATGGCCTGCATCTTCTCGGCGTTGGCGGTATCGCCAGCAGCCTTGTATGCCTGAGCAGCCGCGTTAGCGTTGGCCCACATATTGGCGGAACCATCGGCGCGATCCATGCGCTGGCCGGAGCGACCCGGCTCAGAGAAGGAAACGGCGTCGGCATCGTTACCGGTCATCGACCACCAGGACCAGTCAATCAAGCTGTTGTCATTGTTGTTCTGGTTGTCGTTGTTGTCCGGCTCGCTCTTGGAAGCGAGTAGACCTTGCACGTCCTCGGCACCCTGGTCGGCCAGCTTCTCGGCCACGGTGGACGGACCGCCGTGCACCTTGTAGGAGTCCCAGCCGGCGCGCGTGATGTACTGCGTGTAGCTATGGTTCCAGTTGGCCGGGTCGCCCGGATTGTCGTGGTAGTAGTAATAGCCCGCCTTGCTCTTCTTGGCGGTATCGCCGGCGGAAAGCCAGGTGCCGTAGGAGTACTCGGGGTTGCGGAACCACTTGGTGTCCATCATGAACATGCCGGAGGTGAGCACGATCTGGTTGTTGTAGCCGAGCACACCCTCGATGGAGGTCGGGTACTGGAAGGTGTTGCCAGGTATGTTGGCGTCGAGCATGTTGAAACGACTCAGCCACCAGCGGTAGACCACGGTCTTATCGATGTTGTCTTCCGGAGTGTCCACATAGGGAGCGTTATCGACCCACCACTTGTTGTAGGTGGTCACGGAATCCTTGTAGGAGGCGGCAGCATCCTTAAGGTCGCCGGTGTAACGGGCCTCATATTCCTTGGTGGAGTCAGGCAGTTCGTTGGCGATCAGGCCGAGCTGAATCTTGACGGTCTGCGGTTCGTTGGCCTTGAGGCTCAACGTGCTGGTGAGTTTGCCACCGCTGACGATCCAGTTGGAACCGTCCTGGTTGTTGGCGGAGAAGCGCGGATAGATGGTCGTCAGGTTGTTCTTGACGTTCACGCGGCCAGTAAGTTCGGTGGCACCATCAGCACCCTCGGCGGCGAACGGCGAGGCCGTGGTCAGTGTGACATCGCGGTCCTGCGTGCTTTCCACGGTGAGGTTCGCAACCATCACGTTGTTGTAGGTGATGTACTTGACTTCCTTGATCTTGAGGCTCTTGCCACCGGTCTGGAACAGGGAGGTGAAGTAGCTCGGTGTCTGCTTGCGCTGGGAGGCGTCTTCGTTAAGGGTCTGGTTTGCACCGTCAGCGTTTACGGTAACGGTAAAGCCATCCCTGTTGGTCTCATCCCAGTAGGCGGTGTTACCCACAAAACCGAGCCGATTAGGCGTGTGCGTGTACATGTAGGCGGCGCGACCACGGGTGAACAGGTAGTTGTTGCCGTCGGAGCCTTCATACGAGTAAGCACCCTTGTCGTTCGTGCCTTTACCAGTTGGCTGTGCACCAGTACGGGTGAGAATCTTATCGATCCAGAAGTCATGGTCGGTGTCGGTGCCGGCCAGGTTCTTCACGTCGTTATCGAATGTCTCCTGCAGATAGCTGGCGGCAGGGTTATATGTGGTGTTGTTCGCCGCCGTCTTCATCGGATCATCAGATCCCTTGAACGACGGATATGCCACATCCGCATTCTTGATGACGGGCGTATCGGCTGCCTGCGCGGTGACTGCACCGCCGGTGGCCAGTGTGGCGACCGCTGCAACCGCGCCGATTGACGCAAGCCACCGCTTTCGTGTTGATTGATGCATTCCTGCTTGGACCTCTCCGCCCCGGTCTTTCGCGTCTTCGCTCAGGCTACGTCGCGTCTATGCGACCAGGACTTCTTCTGTGGATGCTGGGCCGCAGAGCCCGTTCTCCATCAGTTTCCTTTATTGGTTATTGGGTTCACCGGAATGAGTGTCTTCAGTAAATCTGGTGTGATATCCGCCATGGATATCCCGGTTGGAGCAATTCACCGAAGCTGATTCCACATCATAACCGAGCGAATACGGTTTCACAACTTTCCCTCAGTGATATCAACCATCTTATACAACAAAAACCCGGTAATTTCTCAGCTTTCGCATTTATTTTCGCATTAGAGCATTGCTGCGTTTCGCCGTGTCGCAGTACCTACGGCGCAACGATTCAGCCTCGCTGAATCAGGAACCAACAGGCTCCCGCTGGCGGGAGCTGGCTCGCAAAGCGAGACTGAGGGTGGCTTACACGGTACCGCTTATGACCGCCCTCAGTCGACTCCGCCGACAGCTCTCACAGCAGGAGCATATAATTAAAAAATAATCTCCTGCACGGGTATTACCCCGCACAGGAGACCTCATTCCCCGGATGTGTTTTCGGCTCCAATCGATACTGACATCCGGCCTATGCCGTCATCGACTTATTACAGACGATGGCGGCATAAGTATTTTTTTGCCGGCCAGTTGCGCGCAGGCCGGCATATCGCCGATATTTATCGACGCTGGAAGACACGCATCTCGCCTATCTCGCGGTTGGCCCACGAGTAGTACGGCACCAAGCGCAGCGTCGCGGGTTCGCCCGCACGCGGTTCGTCGGCATCCACGTACAGCGGCGCGTCATCCTCGTCGGCGTGCTCGCGCACTGCCGGCAAATCAACGGTATCGACGCCACCCAGCAAGTCGGCCTGGAAAGCCACAGCGGCATCCGCACCGGTGACGCCATCGGCCAGACGATAGTTCCACAGATCACCGGGGTTATCGACCTGTTCGGCGCAGTAGACCAGCGGTCCGCGCATCACGGCCACCTGACCGGCATCGGAGCGCACGCGGGAGTTGGCGCGCACGAACTTCACGGACATGTCGAGCTCGAGCGCAATCTCCAACGTATCGCCGGCGTTGACCACAAGGTATACGAAGCCGTCTTCCAGCGAACCCACTGCGGGCTTGCCGTTCACGGTCAGCGTGTAGGAGCCCAAGGACCAGCCGGGGATGCGCAGTCCAAATCGGACCGAGCTGTCCGCAGCGCTGGCGGGCAGGCTCACCGTGTATTCCACGTGACTGTCCCACGGGAAGTCCGAACGCTGTTCGACCGTAAGGCCGGAAGCAAAATCGGCCTTGTTGGCGATGAACTGGTGGCTCAGCACGGTCTTGCCGCCGTCGCGCTCGGTGTAGATGTAACGGTCCACTGAAGCGATGAGTCGGGCGATGTTGGCCGGGCAGCATGCGCAGCCGAACCAGTCGACACGGTGGGAGAGCACGTGGTGACGGTCCGGGTTATCCAGTCCGTCAGGCGTGGTCTCCAGTGCATTGACGTAGTAGTACTGCTTGCCGTCGAGCGAGATGCCGGCAATGGAACCGTTGAACAGTTCCTTCTCCAGCACGTCGGCGTATTCGCCCTTGGGCTCGAGGTCGAGCATCTGCTGGGCGAACATGCTCATAGCCACGGAAGCACAGGTCTCACCGTACATCGTGTCGTTCGGCAGATCATAGTCGTAGGTGAACGACTCGCCCACGTGGGTGGAACCAATCGCGCCGGTGACATACATACGACGGGTGACGATGTTCTTCCAGAAACGCTTGGCGGTGTCGATCAGCCCCTGATCGCCGAGTAGTCGGCCCACGTGAGCCACGCCGGTGCACAGGTAACCGACGCGCACGGCGTGGCCGTCCGCGGTCTGCTGGTCGCGTACGGGCTCGGCAGCCTGGAAGTAGGTGGGCTTGTAGAAGCCGAGATCATGGAAGATGTTGTCGCCGTTCATCGCCTTGAGCTGCTTGGCGTAGAACTGCGGATCCTGACCGCGCACGTCGATGAGATACTGGGAAAGCGTCAGATAACGCTTCTCACCGGTCTCTTCATACAGCTTGGCGAGGGCGAGCTCGATCTCAGGATGACCATCGGCGCCGTGGATCTTGCCTTCTTCGGGGCCGAAGTTGGCATCCAGGCAGTCGGCCATCTTTTTGGCGACTTCAAGGGCCTGCTCGTTGCCGGTCACCTGATGGTAGGCGACGGCGGCCTCGATGTAGTGACCCATCACGTACATCTCGTGGCTCTGCTGAATCAGGCTGAAGCGCGGGCGGTCGGCCCATACGCCGGACTTGATCTGGTACGGGGTGTCCAAATAGCCGTCCGACTGCTGGGCGCGGGCGATGAGATCGACCGTGCGGTCGCACAGCGCCTTGAGCTCGGGATCCGGGTGGTAGGCCAGCGCGTAGGCGGCTTCCTCAAGCCACTTGTAGACGTCGGAATCCTGGAAGACCATGCCATGGAACTCGTCGTCCAATTCGCCGGCGGCAACCTTCAGGTTGGCAACCGCATGGCTCTTGTTGTCAGCCAGCTGGTTGCCGGCTGGGTCGTCGGGCACCGTGGTGTCGATCTCGTCGTTCATCACGCCCCACTGGTAGGGGATGACGGATTCGACGATCTGGTCGCGACGCCGCTTCCAGAACGGGGAAGTGATTGTAACGTTCATGATCAGCCCTTCACGGCTCCGGCCATAAAGCCCTTGACGTAGTACTTCTGGAGTGCGAGGAACAGGATGGCGCAGGGAATCAGCAGGATCACGACGCCGGCCTCGGTGGCACCGTAATCGATGACGCCCATGGTCTGCTGACGCATGTTCACCATCGCCAGCGGCAGCGTGGACTTGGACGAAGAGCTCAAGTACAGCGGAATCATGAAGTTGTTCCATGCCTCGAGGAAGGCGAGCAGGCCAACCGTAACCATCGAAGGCTTGACCACCGGCACCAGGATCTTGAACAAGGCCTGGAGGCTGTTGCAGCCGTCGACCATGGCGGCCTCCTCCATGTCCTTGGGGATCGCGTCAAATGCGTTACGCATGATGAACGTGCTCATAGGCAGCTGGAACAGTGTGATGACCAGGCCCACGCCCAGCAGGCTGTCGTTCAGGCCGATCTGCTTGTACCAGACCATCAGCGGGATCAACAGCGAGGCGTACGGTACCATCAGGATCGACAGGGTGACCATGAAGCCGAGGTTGCGGCCCGGGTAGTCGAAGCGGGAGAACGAGTAGCCGGCCAGCGTGCAGACGACCACGGAGAACACGACCGCGACCAGGGTCACGATTATCGAGTTGAACAGGTACTTGGGCAGACCTTCCTGATAACCGAACAGGGTCAGGTAGTTGGCCACGCCCCAGCCCTTGGACTGGGCCGAACCGGCCTGCGGGCTGAACGAGCAGATGATGACCCAGACCAGCGGGCTGATGAAGATGATGGCCAGCAGGGCCTCAAGGATCCGGGCGATGACGCGCTTCCACAATGGGGTAGTCATAATGTGTTACCTCCCCTTTCTCACTTGGTGTTGTCGCGCATGCCGCGCATCTGGATGGAGTTGATGATGACCAGGGCCACCAGCACGATCAGCGAGAGCGCCGCGGCCATACCCAGATCCTTCTTGGAATCGAAGGCGAAGTTGTAGATGAGCTGCACCACGGTCATGGTGGAGTTGTTCGGACCACCCTTGGTCAGAATGAAGAACTGATCGAACGCGAGGATCGAGCCGGTCACGCAGTAGACCAGGCACATCACGATGGTCGGCTTCATCAACGGCAGGGTGATCGAGCGGAAGATACGCCAGGAACCGGCGCCGTCCATGCGGGCCGCCTCGTACAGATCACCGGGGATAGCCTGCAGACCGATCATCATCAGCAGCATGTAGTAGCCCGAGAAACGCCAAACAATCACGATAATCGTGGCCCACAGGGCCGACTGGCCGGTGGCCAGCACCGAACCACCCTCCTGCATCAGGCCCAACGAGCTCAGAATCTTGGTGACAGGGCCCACCTGCGGGGAATACAGGGCGTAGAACAGCAGGGACGCGGACGCCAGGCCCGTCGCGGACGGCAGCAGGAAGCAGGTACGCAGCACGTTGTTCCACTTCGAGCTCTCCTGCACAATCATGGCCATGCCCAGACCAAGGACCAACAGGAAGACCGTGACGATCACGGTGTACTCGAGCGTGAACCAAATCGAGGGCCAGAACAATTTGTTCTCGAACACCTTGACGAAGTTGTCCGGGAAGTTCACGCCGCGGTTGCCACCCAGCAGGCTCCAACGAGAGCAGGCCATGACGACCAGTAGAACAATCGGCACGAAGAACAGGACGATAATCATCAGCCAGTCCGGAAGTGCGTACAGCAGACCTCGCCTGGTCTGCGCCGCCTTCGCCTTGGACTTATGCACGGGCACAGCCCCGGCGCTCTTGGAAACACTCGACATGTTTCTCTCTCCTTTGGGAAATTACTGTGAAATGGTAATCACGGAATCCGAATGCAATCCGATGTCAGGGCTTCGAGGAAGGAGGACTCCGAAGCCCCGCCAACACACCGCATTCATAAGGTATGTAGTGATGAAGGAAGAGAAGGAATGAAGAAGAAGATAGAAGTTCGATTATGTGGTTGAGCCGGCTCCTGCCCTCACAAGGGAGGGACCGGCTCAATCTGTTCAGTTATTATTCAGTTATTGCTGTGATTTGATGAGTGATGGTGAGGAGCATCACCACCGAATCACTGGGCAGACAGGACGTCGGTGACGGCCTTGTTGTCGGCCTTGAGGTCACCGGAACCCCACACGGCGTTCTGCACGAGCAGCTGCCACGGGGAGCCAGCGGCGTTGAAGGCTTCGTTGAAGGCCGGGGACTTCGGGGTCTGGCCGTTGCCGTCGATAATCACGGAGTTGATGGTCTGGATGCGTGGGTCAGCGTCTTTGTAAGCGGTCTTCAGGGTCTGGATGTTGGAGGCGGTGTCGCCTTGGTCAGCGAAGACTTCCTTCTGAGCGTCAGACTGCATCAGCCAGTAGAGGAAGTTCCAGGCCTGAGCAACGTGCTTGGAGTCCTTGGAGATACCCATGGCATCGCCGCCGAGGAACGTGGAGGTCTTGCCTTCCTTGGTGCCCGGGATCGGAGCAACGCCGACCTCGAAGCCGCCGTCCTTCTCAGCATCGAACAGAGCAGTGGTGGAGGTGTTCGGGTAAGGCATAACGCCGATCTTGCCGTTCGCGAACGGAGCGGTCCAGGTGGCGCCGGTCTCTTCCTTGGAGCCTGCACCCAGGCCGTTGGTGGTGTTGGCCAGCTCCTTGTAAGCGTCCAAGACGCCCTTCATGGAGTCGTTGTCCAGGGTGGCCTCGGAGCCATCCTTGTTCATGACGGATTCGCCGTCAGCCCACACGGACGGGAAGAGGTCGAAGACCAGAGCACCACCGGACTGACCGGCGAGGTAGGAGCCTGCGACGCCATCCTTGTTGAGGGCGGCGACCTTCTTGGCCTGCTCGACGAACTGGTCGATGCTCTTCGGACCCTGCTCCGGGTCCAGACCGGCTTCCTTGTACAGGTTCTTGTTCCAGACCATCACGGAAACGTCAGTGATGAACGGCAGGGTGTACTCGGCGCCATCAACAGTACCGGCTTCGATGTGGCCCTGCTGCAGGTCGGCCTTGTTGTCCAGGCCATCGATTTGCTTGGTGATGTCGGTGAAGATGCCCTCGGAAGCCCAGTACGGAATACGGACCACGTCGCCGGCGAGGATGTCAGGCAGGGAGTCGGTCTGCGAAGCGCCGCCGACCTTGCCTTCCATATCGTCGTTCGGGATGATCTCGAGCTTGACCTGGTTCTTGTGGCTCTTGTTGTAAGCCTCGACCACGTTCTTGGCCTGACGCTCCAGAGGGGAACGGGTCCACAGGGTGATCTCGGTACCATCGTCGGTGCCCTTGGCCGGGATACCTTCGGCGGTGGCAGTGCCACCATTGCCGGAGCCACCACAGGCGGCCAGCGGAACGATCAACGCGGCGGCAGCGATGCCAGCAAGAGTACGGGTCAGTTTATTGAAAGACACCATGTTCGCTTCTTTCTCTATATATCCGCTCAACTATGAGAGGCGGTGGCGGACGGTCCGCCTCCTTGGTTTCGCCCTGCTCGCTCCTTTGCCCGGAGCAGGTAACACTGCGAAAGCCTTTTCTCAATATAAACGAACATGGAAGTTTTTGCAAAAGCGCTTTCGCATTTTCGCGTTTTTTCTCACATCAAACGGGTTCGAGACTGTGATTCGACTATGAATAACGTGCTTGAATTGGCTTAATATCAATGATTATTCCGGCGTGTCGAGCAAATCAAACAAAAGCGAACATGGAAGTAACGCTTTCTTTCACTTACCTTGCACTTGAACAATTTCCCTGACTACGCCACGCCGAAAAAAAGATGTTTGCGAAAGTTTTCGCATTGAAGCTACAATTATTCCCAGATGCAATAGCGCACCACACCGTATGAGGTATTTCATCGCAAAACAATGCGCTATATACTGCTGAAGAACCAAGGAATCGAGGCATGATGACCCAGCCAGCAACCGGACGGGCAGCGCGACTTGAGGATGTGGCGGCATTGGCCGGAGTCTCGACGGCCACTGCATCCAAGGCACTGCACAACAAACCCCGTATCAGCGAAGAAACCAAGCAGCGTGTACTGGATGCCGCCAAGCAACTCAACTACTCTCCCAACAAACTCGCCCAATCCCTAGCCCGCGGCACCACCGGCACTATCGGCCTGGTCACCTCCGATCTGCAGGGTCGTTTCTCCACACCGATTCTTATCGGCGCGGAGAACGAGTTGCGAGCCCAATCGACCTCAGTATTGTTGGCCAACGCTCGTGGCGACGCCGCCTTGGAACGTCAGCATGTCGAGAAACTGCTGTCCCTCAAGGTCGACGGACTGCTCATCGTGCAGTGCGAGACCAACCCCAGGCCCACGCTTGGCCATGACTGGGGCGTGCCACTGGTCTACGTCTACGGCCCCTCCACCGACCCCAAAGACTGCTCGGTCACTTGCGACAACGTGGACGCCGGCCGCATGGCCATCAACCATCTCATCTCGTGTGGCCGCCGGCACATCGCCATTATCGGCGGCGACGAAACCTATACCGCTGCCACCGACCGCACCAAGGGCGCGCTCGAGGCACTCTCCGAATTAGGTATTGAACCCGCCGGCCCAATTCGTTACGGCAAATGGGACGAAGGCTGGGGCCGCGCCGCCACCCGCCTGCTGCTCGACCAAGGGGTCAAGTTCGATGCAGTGGTCTGCCAGAACGATCAGTTGGCCCGCGGCTGCATTGACGTGCTCAAGCAGCAGGGACTGCGCATCCCGGATGACGTCGCCGTCATCGGCCACGATAACTGGTCGGTACTGACCTCCAGCTCGAGGCCCGCACTGACGTCGATCGACAACGAAACCGAAACCATCGGACGGCGTGCGGCACGATACTTGGTCGATGCCATCGACGGCAACCCGCATCACGGTGTCGACTACGTACCCTGCCACCTTATCCAGCGCGAATCCACCCTCCCGCTGGACTGATATCAATCGATGCCCTACCGCTTCTTGGTTTTGCGCCCCTTTAAGTAGATGTCGATGACGATCCATACGCCGAGGGCGAAGGCCACGACGTAGCCCATGAAGCCGATGACCGGAATGCCGAAGATAATCGGCTTCATGCCGGCGTAGTAGACAATCGACGAGCCAACGAACAAACCGACCACAATCAGGGCCATCGTCAGACGATTCACCATATCCGAAAGCAGCTGGAACGGCTCTTCAGAGCCGACCAGTTCCATGTTGACGCGCAACTGACCACGGGTCAGCATACGGGCCACGGTCTTGAGTTCGGTCATGGTGCCGAGCGTGGCATGCAAAGCCTGATGTCCCTCAACGCCCAGCGACTTGATCTCGTCTTTGGTGGCGTTCTTCAGCGATTTCGACGTGGCGATATGGTCGGAAATGATTTCGATCATATTCACATCAGGAATGAACTCGTCCAGCAAGCCTTCGAGCGTAACCAACGCGCGGCCGACGGTGGTCACCGTACTGGGCACCTCGATGTTGTGGCGGCCGGCCATCTGCGTCAGTGCGGTCAGGAAGGCGGCAATGTCCAGTTCGGCCAGATCCACGGTGCCGAATTCCTTGACGATCACGTCCAGATCAGCCAGCAGTGCTGGGTAGTCCTCCGGATCGGCCTCGGTGCCGGCAAATCGCAGCAGCCCCTCGGCCAGAGCGGGCGAATCCTGTTTGGCGACGGCGAAAATCATTTCTTTGAGGACTGCACGGGTGCGCTGGTCGAGCCGACCGGTCATACCGAGGTCGATAAGTACGATCTGGCCGCCCCGGATGATGATATTGCCGGGATGTGGGTCAGCGTGGAAGAAGCCGTCGTCGAGAATCTGCGTGGCGTAATTGTCGACGAGCTTGGTGCCGATCTCCTTCAAGTCATAACCAGCATCGACGAGCCGGCCCGGATGGGAGACGGAGATGCCGTCGATGTACTCCATGACCACCACATGCTCGGTGCACAGTTCGGTGTACGCCGTCGGGCAGTCCATGTATTTGAATCGGGCGGCGAAACGCTTGAATTCGGCGAGATTGCGGGCCTCGATCAGAAAGTCAGTCTCCGATTCGAAGGTGTCCCACAGCTCCTCGACCACGCCCTTCAGGTCCACGATCTGTGAGGTGCGAATCACCTTAGTGGCGGCCTTGGCTATGGAGCGCATGATGGAGACGTCCTGGGCCATGGTTTCGCGCACACCCGGGCGCTGCACTTTAATAGCCACATCTTCGCCGGTTTTCAGCGTGGCGCGATGCACTTGCGCCAGTGAAGCAGAGCCCAACGGCTTGGGGTCGATATGCGCGAACACCTCGTCGGCGGGACGCCCGTATTCGGCGGCAAGCACATCCAACACCGTGGAATACGGCATCGGGTCGGCGTCGGCGCGCAGTTTGGCGAGTTCGTCGCAGAAGCTTTGCGGCAGAATCTCGGAGCGCATCGACAGAATCTGGCCCACTTTGACGAACGTGGGGCCGAGCGCCTCGAACATGAGGCGCATTTTGACCGGAGTCAGGCCGTGCAGCACGTCGAATTGCTCGACGATTCTGGTGATCTGCCCCAGTCGTTTGATCTTGCCACGACGCGTCAGATGGTAGCGCGTGGCGAAATCGTTCCTGCGTCCGAACAGTGCCAGCGTTTCGTCGGATACGCTCGGAGTCGCCTTGGTAACGGTCTGCTTGAGCGTGTCCGACGTGTCGACGGACCGGTTCGCCGCCGCCTCACGTTCGGCTTTCGCAGGCGTCAGAATAGGGTCGACCCTGCTGGAAAGCGGGGTCGACCCTGATTCCGGCGTAGCGCGTGTGGGCTTGGTCACTCGGCCTTGCCCTCGTCAGCGGGCTTGTCGGCGGCACTGGTGTCGGCTGCGGCAGCAGCTTTGTCGCCGGCTTCGGCGGCGGCCTTCTTGGCGTCATCCACCGTCTCGCTCACCTTGCGCTTGAGCTCGGTGTTCAGCGCCTTGCCCTGCTCGACCGTAATCTCACCCTTCTTGACGAGTTCGTCGACGAGCTCGCTGCTCTTCTCGTATCCGGTGGCAAGGGCTCCGATGCCCGCCAGCAGGACCTTGCGCAGACCATCACCCAGAAGATCAAAATCAGCCATGATACCCCTCCTTCGAGGTCCGACATGGCCTGGTGCCATGTCTCGTACCACCAAGCCTAGCGCAAACAACAGGGCAATGTACTAGACCCTCAGACTGATTTCGACTGATTTTTCGCTGATTGGTACTTACCGAGGACTCACCGAGAATTCACCGAGGACGTTCGGCGGCAGCCTTGCGCGCGTTGGTGGCTACTTGATCGAGCCGGGCGAGCTCCTTGGCTTGTTCGGGGGTCTGATCGGACGTATCGAACGTACCGTAACGACGAGTCACGGCAGTTTCGATAAGGAAATCGCTGATGGCGGGGTTTTTAGGCAGCAACGAGCCGTGCATGTAGGTGCCGATCACGTTGTGCACGCGCGCGCCCTCGGTATGGTCTTCGCCATTGTTGCCTCGGCCGTCCTGATCGACGGTGCCGAGTGGCTGAACGCCTTCGCGCAGGAAGGTCTGGCCGGAGTGGTTCTCGTAGCCAATCACATCGCCGAACTGGTCGGAATGCTCAACAAGATTGCCGATCATACGCACGTTCTGGCCCACGGTATAAGCACCGATAACGCCGATGCCGTCCAGACGGGTGCCGTCCACGGTTTCAAAGTACTCGCCGAACAGCTGGTACAGGCCGCAGATCATCAGCATCGGCGTACCGTCTGCGGCAAGCGAACGCAACAGGTCGGCGCGATGGTAGAAGTCGTCGATGATTTTCTTCTGGCCGGTGTCTTGGCCGCCGCCTCCCAGAATAAGGTCCACCTGGTCGGGCCAATCGTCGCCTTGATTGTACTGGTGAACGACCGGTTCGTAACCGTACAGTTCCAGCCGGCGGCGGATAGTCAGCACGTTGCCGGAATCGCCGTAGATGTTCATGTCTTTGGGATACAGGGACACCACATCAATTGTTCTGGCCATGTCACGTTCTCCTTGTCGATGTTCTCCCGCTAAGGGGAAGTCTTATTCCCTCACCATGCCCCTTCCGCTGGCGGGAGGTGGCGCGCGAGCGCCGAAGGGTGGTTACTTACCCACGCCCGCGTCCCGTACTTCGGTGATGCGGCCCAGTACGGCGCGGGTTTTGAGCATGGCGGTGTAGGTGCAGTAGATGTGCTTGCGTGTGCCGGGATTGGCGTTGACGAATGCGGTGACGGCCTGTTCGAGGTCGGTGTTCGTATCGGCGACTGGCACTTGGTCGTACCCCAGGCGCAATGCCATGTCCCAGGCACGCACGCCGGAGACCATGGCGACACCGGACGCGCGCAGGGAAGTGAAGTCCACGTCCCACAGCCAGCTCATGTCGCGGCCGTCGGCATATTCGTCGTTGATGGCGATCATGGTGTCCGCGTTGGCCGGGTCGAAGCTGGCGAGCGAGAGGCGGAAGCCCATCGGGTTCTTGACCAGCAGCAGTTCGACCGGGGAACCGTTGACGTCGATGACCTCGCCACGGCCGAAAGCCGGCGTGACGCGGGAAACGGCGGCGATGAGCTCGTCGGCGGACACGGCGCAGGCGTTGGCTGCGGCGGTGGCCTTGGATGCGGCGGCATTGTCTTGCATCACCGCACGTACCACAGCGAGCGCGGCGGCCGCGTTGTACAGGTTGTAGACGCCTTCAAGCTTGACGTCGGTGGCGTAGCCCTGACCGTCCATCTGGAAGGTGGCCTTGTGGTCGCCCACGGCGGTAAGTGTCACGTCGGCGGGAAGTTCTGCCGTGCCTGTGGAAGCTCCTCTCAGTTCGCTTCGCGGACTGAGAGGAGTTCTGGCTGAGGGGAGCGGCCCGGCCACACCTTCCACCGACACGGTCGTGGCCATGTCGTCATCGGACGGGAAATAGTGGCGCAAATCGTCGGCGAGGCCGAAATATCGCACGGTGGTGCCAGCCGGGGCCTTCGCGGCGAGCGCGGCGATACGCGGGTCCTCGCGGTTCAGTACCACAGTGCCGGTAGTCGCCGCAGCCACATGGCTGAGCAGTTTGGCCGTGGTGTCGATTTCACCGAATCGGTCAAGCTGATCGCGCATCACGTTCAGCAGCAACGCATAACGGGGCTTGACCTGCTTGACGAAGTGGACGGCGTACGCCTCATCGAGCTCGAGCACGGCGATGTCCGCGTCCAATTTGCCGCCGAGCGTGACTTCGGTAAGCAGTGCGGAGACCACGCCGCGCACGAAGTTCGAGCCGGTCGGATTGGTGAACACCTTCAGCCCCAGATCGGAGAGCATCGAGGCGACCATGCGGGTGGTGGTGGTCTTGCCGTTCGTGCCGGACACCAATACCGCGCCAAGCGGCAACTGCCCGAGCGTACGGGTCAGGAAGCCGGGGTCAATCTTTTCTACGACTTTGCCGGGCAAAGCCGAACCGCCATGTTTGGTGACGCGGGATGCAAACCGCACGAAGCGGCCTGCGGCCACGGTGGCGAACGCATACCACGGTTTGCAGGTCTGTACCACGGACGATTGGTCTTGCGAAACATCGCGTGAAACGTTGCTTGCCATCATCACACCCCCTGATTGGCGTTGTAGTCCTGCGGCATGTCTTTGAATTTGGACGTGGCACCGAGGAAGGCGAGGTGGAAGGTTTCGGTCGGGCCGTTACGGTGCTTGGCCATGATGATATCGGCCTCGCCAGGGCGGTCTTCCTTGTCGTAGAAGTCAGGGCGGTGGACCAGGAACACCACGTCGGCGTCCTGTTCGATTGAGCCGGATTCACGCAGGTCGGAGAGCTGCGGCTTCTTGTCGTTACGCATTTCCGGGCCACGGTTCAGCTGGGAAAGGGCCACGACCGGCACTTCGAGTTCCTTGGCCAAGAGCTTCAGGGCACGGGAGAATTCGGACACCTCTTGCTGGCGGGATTCCACGGCCTTGCCCGAGGTCATCAGCTGCAGGTAGTCGATGACTACGAGTTTCAGATCGTTGGTCTGCTTCAGACGACGGCATTTCGCACGGATCTCCATGAGGCTCATGTTCGGGCTGTCGTCAATGAACAGTGGCGCGTTCTGCATCTTGGTCCAGAACTGGTTCAGGGTGTTCCAGCGTTCGGGGGTGATGTCGTCGGCGCGGCGCAGGGCGGCCATCGGAATATTGGTTTCGGCGGAGATAATACGCTGAGCGAGCTCCACCTTGCTCATCTCCAAGCTGAAGACCACGGAAGTCATGTTGTGGTGCAACGCGGCGGCGCGGGCGAAGTCGATGCCGAGCGTGGACTTACCCATGGCCGGACGTCCTGCGACGACGACCATCTGTCCGGGCTGCAGGCCCTGGGTCACGTCGTCGATGTCGCGGAAGCCGGTCGGCACGCCCTTGTTGACGAGGCCTTGCTGCAGTTTGTCCAGCTGGTCGAGCGCGTCGTGGACCACCGGGCCGATGGCGGCATAGTCCTGACGCACCTTGCCCATCGACATCTCGTAGATCTCGGACTGGGCGAGGTTAACCACATCCTCAGCCTGCGATCCCTCGGCGGAATAACCGAGCTGGGCGATTTTGGTGCCGGCGGCGATCACATTGCGCAAAATGGCCCGCTGATGGACGATCTCCGCGTAGTACATGGCATTAGCGGCGGTCGGTACGGATGCGACAAGGCTGTGCAGATAGTCCGCGCCGCCGACCTTGTCGAGGTTGCCATCCGCCAACAGCTGGTTGGCCACGAGCACCACGTCCACCGGCTGACTGGCGGAAAACAGATCGATGATCGCGTTATAGATCGTCTGATGCTTGGGCTGGTAGAAATCGGTGACGTCAATGGTCTGCGAGACCTCGCCGATGGCATCCTTACTCATCAGCATGCCGCCGAGCACGGCCATTTCCGCGTCGTCATCATGCGGGGGCACGCGGTCGAAAATCGGGTCGCCGGCCGCCGCCGACGTCTGCGTGCCGCCCCGGCCCGCGCGGTCGCCACGATCGCCACGATCCAGGCCACCGCCGAACCCATTCTGATACGAGTGTTCACTTCCTTCTGGCATAGCCTCCAAGTATAGGATGTGGCGTGGCAGGTGAACGATATCGTATGGAAACGAAACGGTTGCCCGCATCGGTTCATTCCTTATTCACCTATGAGTCAGCGCCGCGACACGCAGAAAGCAAAATGTGGATAGAAAAATAAGTTATCCACATTTTGGGGATAATTCTGGGGATAATCCACTAAGTTATCCACATACTGGGGATAACTTGGTGGATAGTCTGGGGATAACATTCCGCGCCCACAACAGGTGCTTGCGCAACGCAGTCAGGCGTGATATGCGTGTGAGCGTGCCCATAGACTCTTCCGACGCCAAAGCCACCAGTTCCGGCGATACTACACGCCGCGATGGCTTCGGCACCCCGCATGCCGGCGCAAACACAAACGTCAGCATCGGCCCGACCGACGCCCGCTCCACCAACCGCCGGATCATGGCGCTGGCCCTGCCGACCTTCGGCCAGCTCGTCGCCGAACCGACCTTCATCCTTATCGACACAGCCATCGTCGGCCATATCGGGGATGCGGCGTTGGCCGGCCTGTCAATCGGCTCCACCATCATCCTCACGGCAGTCGGACTATGCATATTCCTGGCCTACTCGACCACTGCGCAGGTGGCACATCTGCTGGGAGCGGGTCGTCGTCGCGCGGGACTGCAGGCAGGCATTGACGGCCTGTGGCTGGCCTTGAGCATCGGCACCGTACTGGGATTGGGATTGTTCGCGGCTGCCGAGCCATTATGCCGGGCACTGGGCGGTCAGGGCGAAGTATTGGAACAAGCCGTGACCTATACGCGCGCAATCGTGCTGGGTGCGCCAGGCATGCTGATGGTATATGCGGCGAACGGCATTTTCCGAGGATTGCAGAAGGTTCGTATCACGCTGATCGCTGCGGTGGGCGGCGCGGTGGTGAACACGGTGCTTGATGTGTTGTTCGTTATTGTGCTGAATTGGGGCATTGCCGGCTCCGGAGTGGCGACGCTGGTAGCTCAGTGGTTCATGGGGCTGTTCCTGGTAATCCCCGCCATTCTGTGGTCCCGGGCGGATGGTGCGAGTCTGCGGCCTCGTTTGGCCGGTATTGCGGCAGCCGGGGGCGACGGACTGCCATTGTTCATTCGCACATTGGCGATTCGTGCGGCCATGGTGACTACGGTCGCCTGTGCCGCACGCATGGGCACTGCCGTGTTGGCCGGGTTTCAGGCCGTGAACTCCTCTTGGAATTTTGCGATGAACATGCTGGATTCCGTGGGCATCGCCGGCCAGACGCTGGTGGCCACAGCGCTGGGCGCTGGCAGCGTGCAGCAGGCGCGGCGGCTGACGCGGGCGACCGGGCGTGCGGGACTGGTCACCGGCGCGGTAATCGGCACGGCTTTTGCGGTAGTCGGCCTGTTCGCCGGGCACTTCTTCTCCCCTACGCCACATATTCAGACGCTGATCGCCGTGGGCATGGTGACGATGGGCATCTTCTTCCCACTGCAAGGCTGGATGATGGCAATCGACGGCATTCTTATCGGCGCGCGCGACTACCGCTATCTGGCCGTCACATGCACGCTGACCGCCGTGGTGTATGTGACGCTCATACTCATACTGGCCAATATGGTGACGCCGGCGCTGACGAGCGACCTGATGCGTACCGCCGTACTCTGGGCCGCGTTCAACGTGGTGCTCATGGGTGGGCGCGGTCTGTCCAACGGGCTGCGCGTGCGCTCGGACGCATGGATGAAGTAGGTATCGGCCGCGCGAAGCGCTGGGCGATTCCGTTTACATCGCGGCGCGGGCGGCGGAATACATGCCGCGGACGATTTGTTCGCGCCACTTGGACCAGCCGTATTGCTTGGTGATGGTCTCACCGGCGGTGGCACCGAGCGAGGAGCCGTCGGCCCGGGTCAGGTCGAACAGCATATCCAGCAGCATCTTGTCGTGGTGCAAGCGGTCGGCCAACTCCTCCGCCACGGCCGGATCATAGGGGTCCTTACCCGTGGCAAATTCGGATAGCGTCAAATGCTCACGCACCAGCACGGTAGCCCAGTCGACGATGTCCGGCGCGTAGCCCATACGCTTGAAAATCACCGGCACATGGCGGGCACCCTCGGCGGCGTGATCGGCCACGAACGCGCGCTTGCCGATGTCGTGGGTGATACCGGCCAACAGCAATGCCTCGAAATGATCGTCATCGTACCGTCCACCGGACGGTGTCTCGCGCCCCAGACGCGACGTGACCTCCACCATATGCCGATCGATGGTGTACCGGTGGGCGGCCGAGGCGGACGGACGGTTGCGGACGCCGAGCCATTCCGGCATCCATCGACCCGGAATGTCCACGAAATCGATGCTCTCCCACACTTCCATAAGATTCGATCCGCACGCAAGCAGACGGATAAACAGCTCGCGCGATTCGTCATCCCACTGGTTGTCGTGAATCGGGCAGCGCTTCAGATTAACCAAGGTAGACGGGTTGATGGGAAGACCGAATTCGCCGGCCGCCACGGCCATACGCAACGCCAGCTTGGCATCCTTGGCAGGCTCGGCACCGGGCGCCAACACCAATTCGCCTTCGTGCTTGGCCACGCCGGGAACCACCACGTCGAATTGCGGGGCTTCGCGCTTGCCACCAGAGCGCTGAGAGAACATCTGGAAGAACGCGAATCGCGGCTTTTCGTGGGTCAGCGAATGTTCGGCGCGGGAAGCGGTGGAATCAAGCGAGAAGGAGATGCGCCGACCGATACGGGCAAGCAGTGTCTGCAAATCGTCGATCGAGTAGGCGGCACGCTCGTTTTCGGGCCAAGTCGGATCGGCAAGGCCAAGCATGGCAGCCACTTTGGCCTGATAGGGCGTCAGCATCAGGTTGGTATCCTTGCCGGCCACCAGATGGATGCAGTCGCGTACGTCGAGCAGACGTTCCACAGCTTCGTCGTAAATGCCGTGCGGGCGGTCGGCCAGCCATGAGGCGGCGAGCGCGGAGACGAGCACCGAATCGCGCAAACCCCCACGGGCCTCCTTGATGTCGGGCTGATTGACGTATTGAAGCCGGCCGAATTCGTCGAGTCGGGCTTTGGCGGAGTCGAGCAGTTCGGGCAGGCGCTTGCGGGCGGCCTTGCGCCAGCGTTCGAGGATGGACGTGGCGGTGGTGGTGATCAGAGCGGTGTCGCCGGCGATGGGTTTCACGTCCAGCCAGCCCATGGCGGCGGGAAGGTCATGGTCGGTGACTTCCTCGCATTGGGCGCGCGTGCGGATGGAGTGGTCGAGGTCCAGACCGCTGTCCCATAGCGGGTACCAGAGTTTGTTGGCCAACTCGTTGAGCTGCTGGTCGTTCAACGTGCGAGGCTCGTAGATGATGACCAGGTCGAGGTCGGAGCTGGGGCCCAGTTGGCCACGTGCCAGCGAGCCTACCGCGGCGAAGCCGATGCCGGAGTCGGGCACGGGGAAAGAGACATCCTTGCAGGCCGCATTCCACAGCTCAGTGAGGCATTGCATGGCCAGTTCTGTGCGGGCTTTGCGCTTGGTCGCACCATTCCGGTAGACGCCGTCGTCATCCGGCTGGCTCATATCCATGAATCGTTGTTTCAAGCCATCTACTGCTGAAGTCATTGCTTCATCTTTCATTGCTAAAAAAAGTCCCCGCACGGCGTCAATTCGCGGCGTGCGGGGACCTTTCCTATGCAGTCCATCCCCTTCTAAGCATGGACGTCTGTGTTATCAGATCGCGGCGGAACCGGTCTCACCGGTACGCACGCGGGCCACGGAGTCCAGCGGAGCGACCCACACCTTGCCGTCACCGATGGTGCCGGTGCCGGCGGACTTGATGATCACACCAACCAGCGTTTCGGCATCCGCGTCATCGGACAGCACTTCAACGCGAATCTTCGGAATCAGGTCCACAGTGTATTCAGCGCCACGGTAGACCTCGGTGTGGCCGCGCTGGCGGCCGTAGCCGTTGGCCTCGGACACGGTCAGACCGTGCACGCCGGCGGCCGCGAGGGCCTCCTTGACATCGTCGAGCTTATGGGGCTGAATGATAGCGGTGATCAGCTTCATTTCACTTCACCTCCTTGAGAACGGAGCTGGCAGTACCAGCAAAATCGTAAGCACGTTCGCCCTGGTCGGCAAGATCGATGCCGCCGACTTCCTGAGCTTCGGTGACGCGCCAACCGATGGTCTTCTCCAGAGCGAAGGCGATGATCGCGGTGATCACTGCGGAGTAGAGGATGGCGACGAGAGCGATGACCAGCTGAACGACGAGCTGCTTCCAGTCGCCACCAGCCAGCAGACCGGTGCCTTCACCGAAGAAGCCGATGAGGATGGTGCCGGTGAAACCACCAACGCCATGCACGCCGACGACGTCGAGGGAGTCATCGTAGCCGAACTTGAACTTGAGACCGCAGGCCAGGCAGGTCAGGACACCAGCGATGGCACCCATCACGATGGCCCACAGCGGGGAGACCACATCGGCGGCCGGGGTGATGGCAACCAGGCCGGCGACCATACCCGAGGCGGCACCCATGGCGGTGTAGTGACCGGAGCGAATCTTCTCGGTGAAGCCCCAAGAGAGCATTGCGGCTGCGGTGGCGGCGGAGGTGGAAACCCAAGCGTAGCCAGCAGTACCGTTGGCGGCGAAGGCGGAACCAGCGTTGAAGCCGAACCAGCCGAACCACAGCAGGAAGGCGCCGAGCATCACGAACGGCACGTTGTGCGGGCGGAACGGCTGCGTGCCGAAGCCCTTACGCTTGCCGATGATGAGCACGATGATCAGGGCGGCGACTGCGGCGTTGATGTGGACGACAGTACCACCTGCGAAATCGTGGGCGGCCGCGCCGATGGCCTTGGAGATGGCGCCGTCAGCAGACAGCAGACCACCGTTCCAGACCATGTGGGCCATAGGAGCGTAGTCGAAGGTGACCCACAGCGCCACGAAAATCATCCAGGTGCTGTACTTCACACGCTCGGCAATGGCGCCGCAGATCAGGCCGACGGTAATCATCGCGAAAGCGACCTGGAAGGCGACGTCCACGGAAACCGGGTAGTTGTTGCCGTTCAGACCGGTGGCGGTGAACACGCCGTCCTGGGCGACCATGGAGTCCTTCAGCAGGAAGCCGCTGGCCGGGTCGCCGAAGATGCCTCCGATGTCGGAACCGGCGTAAGCAATCGACCAACCCCACAGGGTCCAGATAATCATGGTGACCGACAGGGCGGCCGCCTCAAGCATCAGCATGTTCAGGACGGCCTTGGCACGAACCATACCGCCGTAGAAGAACGCCACACCAGGCGTCATGAGGAAAACCAAGGACGCGGATGTCAGGATCCATGCGGTGTTACCGGAATCAATCGCTCCCATGTCTACCTCCCTCTCTTTCGTTCAGGGCACCGGGGGCTTTGCGCGGCCGGCGTCGACTTTGTCTCTACAATGCCGTCCCCCTTGTGGGGGCTAACAGTTCGTCAGTAAAAGCCGGTCTCGTTTTGGTTTCGTTACGGCAAGTTACGCGATTGTTAAGCGCACCTGACAATTAGGTTGGCATCGGATGGGCTGATTCCGGCATGATTCCAACGGATATGGGAAAGCCCCGAATCATGTTTCGAATATGCTTCGGGGCTAGGTTTGGTGCGTTGCGGGCGTTTCCCGCGCCCACAACGTGGACGGACGCAGGGCTCCCCTCGCTGAGGGGAGCTGTCGAGCAAAGCGAGACTGAGGAGAGCTCGACCGTCTACGCGAGAATGCCGTCCACGAAACCTTCGGGATCGAAAGGTGCCAAATCGTCCGGACCTTCGCCAAGACCGACGAGCTTGACCGGCACGCCGAGCTCCTTCTGCACGCTGATCACGATGCCGCCCTTGGCGGAACCGTCAAGCTTGGAGAGCACCACACCGGTAATGCCGATGGCTTCGGCGAACACCTTGGCCTGGGCCATGCCGTTTTGGCCGGTGGTGGCGTCGAGCACAAGCAGCACTTCATCCACCGGCAGGTTCTTTTCGGTAACACGGCGAATCTTGCCGAGCTCGTCCATCAGGTTCGACTTGTTCTGCAGTCGGCCGGCAGTATCGATGATGAGCACGTCCGCGTTCGCTTCCTTGGCCTTGGCGGATGCCTCAAAGGCGACGGATGCCGGGTCGGCACCGTCCTTGTCGGAGCGGACGACGGGCACATTGACGCGTGCGCCCCAGGTTTCGAGCTGGTCGGCGGCGGCCGCGCGGAAGGTGTCGGCCGCGCCCATCATGACCTGCTTGTTTTCGGCCACGAACAGTCGAGCCAGTTTGCCGGCAGTGGTGGTCTTGCCGGTGCCGTTGACGCCGACCATGATGATGACGCTGGGCTTGGCGGCACCCGGCTTTTCGGCATTGAGGCGGCGGTCCGTATCTCGACCGACCAGATCGAGCAGCTTCTCCTTGAGCGTGGCGCGTACTTCGGCTGGGTCGGCTTTACCAGTGATGCGGGCGTCGGTTCTCAGGTCATCGACCAGTTGGGCGGAAGCATCCGCACCGACGTCGGCAAGCAGCAGTGTGTCTTCGACGTCTTCCCAATCGGCCTCGGAGAGATTGTCTTTGGCGAGGATGTCGAACAGGGCCTTGCCGAACGGGTTGCCGGACTTGGCAAGTTTTGCCTTGAGTCGGGTCAGTCGAGAGCCGACCGATTCGGGGGGTTCAGGTTTGGCGGGAGTGGGCTTGGAGGCAGGTTGGGACTCGGGCTTGGGCGCAGCTGCCGGTTCGGGTTCGGCCTGCGCGGCTGGCGCAGGCTCGGCTTTGGCCGATTCGGCTGACTTGGCCGGCTCGGCGGCAGTCGCAGCCTTAGCTTCCTCGGCTTCGGCGGCCAGCCGAGCGTCGGCGGCGGCCTTGGCGTCGCGGGTCTTCTTGTTGTCGGGGGCAACCTTGCCCATCGCACGATCCAAATCGCGCTTGCGGGACTTGCCCAACCAGATGCTCAGGGCGATTACGATAACCGCCGCCACAATCACGCCAAGAACGGCGAGCACAGTATTCATATCCATACCTGTCAAGTCTAGCCCGCAGATGGAATCCCCTACGAATTCGGCAGTCTCAGGCCGACAATTCCACCCGGCGACTTAAGCTGAACCGCATGGCACATTCTTCACGTATGACGTCGCTGCAGCGCCGCGAGCAGCTGATTGAAGTCGGACGCTCGCTATTCGCCGCCAAAGGCTTCGAAGCGGTAAGCGTGGAGGAAATCGCCGCGCACGCCAAAGTCTCCAAGCCGATTGTGTATGAGCATTTCGGCGGCAAAGAGGGCCTGTATGCCGTCATTGTGGATCGTGAGATGCGCGCGCTGACCGGTACGCTGACCGCCGCGCTCGACGATCCGACCGTGCACCCGCGCCAGATTGTGGAACGCACGGCGCTTGCGCTCCTCACCTATATCGAAGAGAATGCCGAGGGGTTCCAGGTACTGGTACGCGACTCGCCGAGCACCGACCCGTCCGGCTCATTCAGCTCGCTGATGGGAGACATCGCCGTACGCGTTGAAGACATTCTTTCCGAAACATTCAAACGGCAGAAGCTGTCTGCCAAGGGCGTGCCGTACTACGCGCAGATGCTGGTGGGCATGACCGTATTCACCGGGCAGTACTGGGCCGACCGGCCAAAGGTGAGCAAGGAGCAGCTGGCTGCATACATTGTGGATTTGGCCTGGCATGGCCTGAGCCGGCTTGACTCCAAGCCCCAGTTGTTCTTTGAGGGCGCCAAGGCGCGGAAGGAGGCCGAGCGCCGAGCCAAGCGCGAGTCCGATTCCGGCAGCCCGGATTCAGACCAGACGAGTTCTGCCCAATCGGATCCCGAGCACGCCACCGGGGAAGATTCAGGGTTGCAGAACATGCGTTCAGGGGCACAGGTTACGCAACACTCTGCCGAGTCGGGAGGCGAAGTGCTACGGTTTGAACAGGAAACTGAACATAACGACTAAATATGTGAGGACGTAAGACTTTCATGGCCAGCACGGCAAAGACGCTCACCTTTGTGATCCCCGCATACAATATGGAGTCCTACCTTGACCGTTGCGTGAACTCGCTGCTTTCGGCAAGCGACATCAGCGACCTCGAGGTGCTGATTGTGGACGACGGTTCGAAAGACGGCACGCTGGAGTACGCGCGCAAACTGGAACGCACCAATCCGGGCGCCGTACGCGCGATTCATCAGGAGAACAAGGGCCACGGCGGCGCGGTGAACACCGGTATCGCGGCGGCGACCGGCATGTACGTCAAAGTGGTGGATGCGGATGATTGGGTCGACCCGCAGGCCATCGACACGGTTCTGGCCACGTTGCGTGCACAGCATGACACCGACGAACCGATTGACATGCTGGTGACCAATTACGTGTATGACAAGGTGGCCAAGCGTCACAAGACCGTAGTGAACTTCCGCCGTGTAATGGAGGCCGGCCGCGTGCTCGGCTGGGATGACCTGGGCAAGTTCGGTCTGGCGCAGTACATCATCATGCATGCGCTCACCTTCCGCACGCAGGTGGTGCGCGATTCCGGGCTGAAGCTGCCGGAGCACACGTTCTACGTCGATTTCTATTACTCGTACCAGCCGTTCCCGTGGGTGAAGCGCATCCAGTACCTCGATGTGCCGTTCTACCACTACTTCATCGGGCGCGAGGGTCAGAGCGTGCAGACCGACGTGATGATTAAGCGTGTGGACCAGTTGCGGCTCGTCAATCGGCTGATGACCGAGGCCACGCCCGAACGCGGTACGGTGCCGGAGGGGCTGTACCGGTACATGATTCACTTCCTGGCGATCGAATCGTGCGTTACCTCGGTGTTCCTGATTCTCTCGCGCGATCCGGCCAACTACGTTAAGAAAACCGAGCTGTGGGATGCGATTGACGCCTATTCGCCGGCCATCGGCAAGGATGTGCGCTCGCAGCTGATGTCCCGCGCGCTCAATCTGCCCGGCAAAACCGGCCGCTGGATCGTGCGCAACGGCTATCTCATCGCCGAACGCATCGTCGGCTTTAACTGATTCGGATTGTGGTTTTGCCCTGCTGACGCGTTATCAGCAGGGCATCCCTATTACCTCCCCAGTCGAGGTTTTGCTACTCGGCCCAACGGTCGGACATCGCGAAGCTGTTGTGCATCAGGTTGCTGGAGGTGTATAGCACGTCGTTCAGCAGCTTGGTTGTGTGCTCGCGCAGGTAGTCGGCCATCTCGTCGTTGGCCGCTTCGAGCACATCCGCCACGCCCTGCACATCCTTCTCATCGCCGTGGCCGCCATCGAGCGGCCATGCATTCGTATCCGTCGATTCGGCATCGCTTCGAGCAAGCAACTGCTCATCCGTGCGCTCGATGAGCCGGTGTCCGAACGCGCGCACGCCCTCGGCATACCCTTCGATGAACCGGTTCGTCTCATACCAGTGTGCGTCGGCCACGACGGCGATCAGGCGGTTCGTCCAATACAGGTTGCCGGTGGAGACTTCGGGCGTGGTGTCGCGCAGGTAGGCAGGCGTGTCGTTGACGTTCGCGTAGAACGGCGCGGCGGCGGTGAACGGACCAGAGCCGAACGATACCCACATCACCGTGCGATTGGCCGCCGGCACATACGGACGGACCTGAATCGCCACCATATGGCCGGTGCGGTTCACGCCGATCGGACGGTAACGGTGGCGCGATTCCGCCGTGCCGGTCGTGCCGTACGGGTCGTACGGCGTGCCTTCGAAGTGCGAGGACAGCAGGAAATCAACGTCTTCGAGGCTCACCTTGTCTTCCGGCACGCGGCACCACGGGATGTCGTCGGATTCGGGCGTGTAGCGGGCGGCCGGCGAATCCCAGTCCTCGCTGGGGTTGAGGCGGCGTTGCATGTACCAGGCACGCGGCGTGTTGTAGATATGGTCCTTCGGCGTCGCGGTGCCGAAGGCCTTGCGCGGGTTGAAACGGGTGGGAAGGGCAACGGTTGTTCCGAATCCGGCGCTATGCGCGTGACGGCCGTTGGAAGAGACCGGCGTTCCCATTGTGCGGTCGAGGTGATGCGTGGCCATGAACTCGCGCAGGTCGGCGCTGCATAGGTATTCGCGCTGCTCGCCGAACGCATCGGCGAGGTCGAAGTCGTCGATGCCGAGCTGGTTGGGGATCGTGGCATAGCAGTCATCGGGCACTCGGCGGGCGATCCAATGGTGGCCGCCGATGGTCTCGACGTACCAGATCTCGTCCACATCCGAAATAATCACGCCGTTCGATTCGTAGGTGCCGTAGGTTTCGAGCAGTTCGCCCAACCGCGCGACGCCCTCGCGCGCGGTGGTGACATACGGCAGCACAAGGGTGATGATGTCTTCCTCACCGATACCGCCGGGCTGCTCGGCCTGATAATCGGTGCTGTCCGGTTCGCCGACAGCCGGCCGCAACTCGACCATCGGGTCCGCACCGAGCACGCGCTCGTTGACAGCGATGGTTTCGGTGGCGCTCATCGCCACGTTGTGTTCGTTGGCACCGGCTTCGGCCAGAATGCCACGATTATTCAGCACGTTCGGTGCGATGGTGTACCGGCAAGGATTGTCCGGTAGTTCGATTTCGACATGGCTCAGCACGCTGCGGTAGTGGCGCGGCTGGTCGTCGGGGGCGACAGCGACGAAGCGCTTGGGATCGTAACGGCCCGAGCCCGAATCGTCATCGCGGGCGATGATGGTGGAACCGTCGTAACTGGCATTTTTGCCGACAAGAATCGTGGTGCATGACATGGGACACCACTCTAGGAGCCAGGCTGGTCGAAACAAAAAAATCCTTGGAACCATTGCGATTCCGAGGATTTGTTGTGCCCCCTGTGGGATTCGAACCCACAACCCACGACTTAAAAGGACGCTGCTCTAACCGTTGAGCTAAAGGGGCAACTCTTCTAAAATACACACCGTTTTGGGATATTTCAACTACGGCGTTGCGTACACGTTTGCGTACGCGATTGGCCCAACGCACGGCACAGCACACGCAATGTGGCCCAAATCGCAGCCCAAATCGCATATCGCCTCTAGCGATAGATAGCCGCCGGCGACTACCCTTGTACATTATGAGTGAATCCCCCAATTGGAGCAATCCCCTGCGCGACTCGCGCGACCTCAGACTGCCCCGTATCGCCGGCCCATGCAGCCTCGTCATTTTCGGTGTCACGGGCGATCTGGCACAAAAGAAACTACTGCCAGCCGTCTACGACCTGGCGAACCGTGGCCTACTGCCGCCGAGCTTCGGTCTGACCGGTTTCGCCCGCCGCGACTGGACACAGGAACGGTTCATCGAATTCGTCAAGGCCGCCGTCCAGGCGCATTGCCGTACGCCGTTCAAGGAGTCGACTTGGCGCAATCTGGCCGCCGGCATCCGCTTCGTGCAGGGTACGTTCGACGACCCGGAGGCCTTCGAGCGTCTGAGCGCCACCGTGCAGGAGCTTGACCGCGACCGCGGCACGCAGGGTAACCATGCCTTCTACATGTCGGTGCCGCCGCGCGCATTCCCACAGGTCGCCAAGCAGCTGGCCGCCTCCGGCCTGTCGCGCTCGTCCGAGGGCGCATGGCGCCGCGTGATCATCGAGAAGCCGTTCGGCCATGATCTGGCCAGCGCCAAGGAACTCGACAGCGTGGTATCCGAAGTGTTCGACCCGAGCTCCGTGTTCCGCATCGACCACTACCTCGGCAAGGAAACCGTGCAGAACCTGCTGGCCCTGCGTTTCGCCAACGCCATGTACGAGCCGATCTGGAACGCCAACTATGTGGACCACGTGCAGATCACGATGGCCGAGGACATCGGCATCGGCGGCCGCGCCGGCTATTACGACGGCATCGGCGCCGCACGCGACGTCATCCAGAACCACCTGCTTCAGCTCATGGCTCTGACCGCCATGGAGGAGCCGGTGAGCTTCACCGCCAAGGACCTGACCGCCGAAAAGACCAAGGTGCTTTCCGCCGTGCGCCTGCCCAAGGACCTCGCCGCCAACACCGCGCGCGGCCAGTACGCCAAGGGCTGGCAGGGCTCGCACGAAGTGGTCGGCTACTTGGAGGAAAAAGGCATCGACCCCAAGAGCACCACTGAAACGTACGCCGCCATCCGCCTCGATATCGACACCCGCCGCTGGGCTGGCGTGCCGTTCTACCTGCGTTGCGGCAAGCGCCTCGGCAAGCGTGTAACCGAAATCGCCGTGGTGTTCAAGCGCGCCCCGCATCTGCCGTTCGAGCAGACCGCCGTGCGCGAACTCGGCAAGAACGCCATCGTGATTCGCGTGCAGCCCGACGAGGGCGTCACCATGCGCTTCGGAGCCAAGGTGCCGGGCGGCTCCACCATGGAGGTCCGTGACGTGAACATGGACTTCAGCTACGGCCGCTCCTTCACCGAGAACTCGCCGGAAGCCTATGAGCGACTGATTCTGGACGTGCTGCTCGGTGATCCGCCGTTGTTCCCGACCACCGAAGAGGTGAACCTCAGCTGGGAGATCCTCGATCCGATTGAACAATTCTGGTCCACGCTTGGCCAGCCGCAGGCCTACCGCGCCGGTACGTGGGGTCCGGCACAGGCCGACGAAATGCTGGCGCGCGACGGCCGCCACTGGAGGATGCCATGATCATCGATATGCCGAACACCCGCACCCGCGAGATTGCGCACAAAATCGAACAGCTGCACGAGGAGCGCGGCGAATCGGCGACCGGCCGCGTGCTGACGCTGCTCATCGCCACCGAGGACGCGGACCTAGAGCATGCGCTGGAAATCGCGAACTCGGCCAGCCGTGAGCACCCGTGCCGCGTGATTGCCGTAGTACCGGATACCAATCCTGCCGATCAGTCCGGCGAAGGCGAACCGAACGCGGCCGAAGTGGCCGCCGAGGTGAGCGCGAGTCGCGATAATCCGGCCGTCGATTTGACCGACGGCCCGAACGATCCGAACGATTCCAACCTGAACGCCCAAGTGCGATTCGGCGCGGACGCCGGTGCCGGTGAGATCATCATCTTGCGTCCGCGCGGTGGCCTTATCAACCACCCGGATACGCTGGTTATCCCGCTGCTTGTGCCGGATGCGCCTGTAGTGGCGTGGTGGCCGACCACACCGCCGTCGAACCCGGCCAAGGATCTGATGGGTGCGATGGCCCGCAGTCGCATCACCGACGCGTTGCACTCCAATAATCCGGAGGCCACGATTGAGCGTTTGCGCCGCAATTGGACACCGGAAGATATCGACTTGTCCTGGACACGACTGACCGTCTGGCGCGCAATGCTCGCCTCGATGCTCGATCAGCCGCCGCACCTGCCCATCACCGCCGCGAAGGTGACCGGCAAGGCCGACTTCCTGCCTATGGAAATGCTGTGCGCATGGCTGCGTCTGAAACTTGGCGTACCAGTCGAAACTGAGTTCGTGCCCGACGCGCAGGCCGTGACCGGCGTGTACCTGACCCGTGAGGACGGTGTGATCTCGCTGGAACGCCCGTATGAGGACCAAGCGCTGATCTCGCTGCCCGGCCAGACTCCGCAGGAAGTGTCCGTGCCGATGCGCACCATCGAGGACTGCCTGACCGAGGAACTGCGTCGCATCGATCCCGATGAGATCTACGCCGAGGTCATCAACGAAGGCTGGGATCTGATTCGTCACTGAAGTCGGTAGAACCCGTTGCCACAGCGGCGTTGGCATGAGTTCGGCAATTGTGGCCGAGCCATGCCAACGCCGTTGCTCATCGTTTCCTACCTCATGCGATGCCGAAGCTCATGCCCGCGGAGTAATAAAGTGACATATGCGATGTCGCACAATGTGGATTGTGTTGTCAACTGACAACACAATCCACATTGCAAAGTACGACACATACCCCATACAAGGACCATACATGGCAACTCGAAAACTCATTGTGTATCCGAATAAAGATCTGATGATTCAGGCTGGCGCGCAACGTTTTGTCTTGGCGCTACTCGATTTGCTCGCCGAACGATTGCCTGATGGCACGCATCGCACGCGTGTGGATGTGGCGCTGTCTGGCGGTTCGGCCGCGCAGCCGCTGGGCTTGGTGCTGAACGATCCGCTGGCTGACGCGATTGATTGGTCGCGCGTGCATTTCTGGTGGAGCGACGAACGTTTTGTGCCGGCTTACGACACCGATCGCAATGCTTTGGAGGCCCGTCGCCTGCTGCTTGACCAGCTGGTGGCAGATGGCAAGCTGCCTGAGTCGAATATTCATGAGATGGCGGCCGATACCCGTTCAGCCGATGACATCGCCGATGTGATGGATCAGGCCGACAGCGATGATGCTTCCGTTCGCGCCGCCGCCGATGCCGCGAATGATGCGTTGCTGGACGATGTCGCGAGCGACTATGAGCGCGAGTTGGTGAATGAATTGGGGCCGGAACCGGTAATCGATCTGATGATTCTCGGCATGGGACCGGACGGTCACTATGCGTCGCTGTTCCCTGGTCATGATGAGGTCAAGGTTACCGATAGGCTCACCGTGGGTGTGAACCACTCCCCCAAGATGCCGCCGCTGCGTGTTTCATTGACCGCGCCGCTCATCGCGCGTTCACGCCATACGTGGTTCTTCGCCGCCGGTGCCGGCAAAGCCGAATCGCTGGCCCATGTCTTCGAGCAGCCCAACAAACCGGATTACCCGTCCTCCTACGCCAACGGAGTGGACGAGTTCATCTGGTTCTCCACCGAAGAAACCGTCACCGAGTTGTGAGTGAATTAAGCCCCCTCTGATGAGGGGGCTTAATTCGTCTATGGCTACGCCTCGATCTCGGACTTGCCCTCTTCGCCGCTGGCCCCTGCAATTAGGGACTCGCCTGCGGCGAGGCTCAGTGTTGGCTCGGCGGCATAGCCGCCTCGCTCCGAAGAGGGCCGGGGAGCCCACCGGGCTCCCCTAAGCCCGAGATCGCGAGGCTACGCCTCGATCTCGGACTTGCTGTTTTCTCAGCTCGGCTATCGCCGAGCCTGAAGAAGGCCGGACAGCCCACAGGGCTGTCCTAAACCTGAAATCACGAGGCTACGCCTCGATTTCAGGCTTGCCTTCTTCAGCCCACAGCGTGTGGAACACGCCGGGCTTGTCTACGCGGCCGTAGGTGTGGGCACCGAAGAAGTCACGCTGGGACTGGGTCAGAGCGGTAGGCAGGCGCTTGGAGCGCAGACCATCGTAGTACGCCAGGGAGCTGGAGAACACCGGGGTCGGGATGCCGGCCTCCACCGCGCGAACGATCACGCGACGCCATGCATCCTGCGATTCGCCGATGATCTTCTCGAAGTACGGATCGAACAGCAGGGAAGCCGGCGGGTTATCGCCCCTGAAGGCCTCGGTGATGCGGTCGAGCAGGAACTGGGCGCGAATAATGCAGCCGCCACGCCAAATGCGGGCCACTTCGGACAGGTTGATATCCCAGCCGTATTCCTTGGCACCGTCCTGAATCTCGTTCAGGCCCTGAGCATAGGCCACGACCTTGGAAGCGAACAGAGCCTTGCGCACGTCCTCGACGAACGCGGCCTTGTCTTCTCCGGCCAGATCGATGGTCTTGTTCGGTCCAGCCAGACCTTCCTTCTGAGCGTCTTCACGCAGCTCACCGTGCGAAGACAGTGCACGAGCGAACACGGCTTCACCGATGGCAGCCACAGGAGAACCAAATTCCAGACCAGCCTGCACGGTCCAAGTACCAGTACCCTTCATGCCGGCGTGATCCACGACCACGTCCACGAACGGCTTGCCGGTCTCGGCATCCTTGTGGTGCAGAATCTCAGCGGTGATCTCGATCAGGTAGGAATCAAGATCGCCCTTGTTCCATTCAGCGAACACGTCGCCAATCTCCTCGGCATCCATGCCGAGTCCACGGCGCAGAATGTCATACGCCTCACCAATCACCTGCATATCGGCATACTCGATGCCGTTGTGCACCATCTTGACAAAGTGGCCGGCACCATCGGTGCCGATGTGGGTCACGCACGGTTCGCCGTTCACCTTGGCGGCGATGGACTGAAGAATCGGGCCCAAGGTCTTCCAGGATTCCGCCGTGCCACCAGGCATCAGAGACGGGCCGTTGAGCGCGCCTTCCTCACCACCGGACACGCCGCAACCCACGAAGTGGAAGCCCTTGGCACGCACTTCCTTCTCACGCTTGATGGTGTCCTTGAAGAAGGAGTTGCCACCGTCGACGATGATGTCGCCCGGTTCGAACACCTCTTCCAGCTGCGCGATGGTCGCGTCGGTCGGAGCACCGGCCTTGACCATGATGATGGCGGTACGCGGACGCTTCAGGGACGCGGCGAATTCCTCGAGCGTTTCGGCCGGCACGAAGTTGCCTTCGGTGCCATGCTCGTTCATGAGCTTCTCGGTACGCGAGTAGTGGCGGTTGAACAACGCCACCGTGTTGCCATGGTGCGCCAGATTACGCGCCAGATTGGAGCCCATCGTGGCCAGTCCAATCACACCAATGTTTGCTGTAGCTTCGGCCATGTGCCTTGCCTTTCGTTTGATTGTCCCCATCGTCATCACGCGCGTCACAAAACAGCGCATCAGCGGAGGGAATCATTCCTTCAACGCTTGAAAGTGTATCCCGCTTACCACCCACACGCGAGGGCTGTCTTAGGTTCTACGCACCTTCTGCCCGCGAAGCGTAATTACTTGCCGGCCATTCACATACGCCCGGCCTTGGAAGGGTCGATATGCATGGTCTGGAAGCGATTGGCCATGTAAGCGTCGCTGTAGCGTTCGCTGAACCACATCGCGACCGGTGAATCCTGCGGCTGGCCGGCCATGCGCCCATACCAGCAATCCAAGGCCATCAGCGTGAAGGCAATGTCGATCACCATCAGCACCGTGCATACCGCAGTCAGCGAATACCGCACTTTCCATGGAATGCGATTAATCAGAGCCAGCAGTCGCGGTAACAGCCACTTGACCCACACCACACCAATCAGTCCCCAGAAGAACATGAATTGGCCCGAAGTACGTCCGTCGATGGACAGCCAACGGCCGGTGTAATCCCACGCGGTAATACCAAACGCCGCTTCCATGAACCAGCTGGTGCAATATTCGAACGCGCCGCCGATCACCGCCGAAGCGCAGAAAATCAAGAACGGATTCGCCTTCCACAGGCGATTCAGGCACACGGTTACCAATACCGCACCACAGCCGTAAATCGGCGAGAACGGGCCCCACAGCAAACCAGCGCGGTCCTGAAGTTCACCGTTATACAGCGCCATATGGTAGATCGTCTCCACAATCAGGCCACCCACCGAAGCGATGGTAAACAGCCAGAAGATATTGAAGAAGTCCAGCGCAATATAGCCCTTGCCGGACTGGTCGCGGCCTAGCATGCCGGCCGCCACAGCCGATTCATAATCATCGCGATCGTCCATACGCCTGAGCGCGCGCTGCAGACGGCGTTCCTCGCTCAGGGAGGGATCGGCGGTCACCGAAATCACGACGAGAATAATCATCTGAATCAGCGGCAGCAGCAGGTTGAAGCCAAGGCCGGTCAGGGCCAGCGACAGCATGCCGTCGGCCAACGTCAACGGCATCAGCACGTAGGTCCAGCGCGCGGCATACCGGCGATGATTGCGCAGCAGCATCACGCCGAACACAATCAGGCATGCGGCACTGACTACCAGCACCACCGCATGAATCGCGGACAGGATGAAGGTCAGGCTCATCGCATCGACGTGCACATGACCATCCAGAATCTCGCGCACGGCATAGAGGATGGAAATCACCATAATCGGCAATGTGGCGAGTCCGTCCAGCAGCACGACCGCGCCATAGATGCGCGCCAGAATCGGTAATCGCTTGGTGTTCAGGTTCAAGCCGGCTTCGTCCAGTTCGACGGCCACCAGATCGGCCACGACTGCGGACTCGGCGTCACGGTTCTCCCGCGGCTTGCCGAGGGTAGTGGCCGTGCCATCGTCCTTGAATTCAACCATGGTTTCCTCCCCACATAGCGTCCCCTCACCCTATCACCCGATTGCGGTTTTGCTGAACTTGATGGGCGGTCGGTACATGTCTGTCTACATTGCCGAGCACCGAGCCTATCCATCGCGTTCAGGAAACGTCCAAAAACCATCCAGAAATCTTGTCAATAAGTTCCAGAACGCCTTTCGCTCTGCCCAGCGACACACGATAAGCCGCTGGGCAGCGGCGTTATTCCGCCAAAAACATCATCAATCACCCCATTAATCTCCGGCAGCCGTATTACGCTACTACAAACGTAGCGCTACGATTAACGTATCGCTACGGAAAACGTAGCAACCAAGCAACACCAAGCTCCGGAGGTATCAGTGGGCAATATCTTCAAGGTCCTCAGACGCGACTTCCTGCGCCTGTTCAAGGTGCCGGCCGCATGGGTGATCCTGTTCGGCATGGTGTTCATCCCGCCACTGTATTCGTGGTACAACATCGTCGGCTTCTGGGACCCGTACGGCAATACCAAAGGCATCACCGTCGCCATCGCCAACAATGACGACGGCACCGACAACGCGCTCATCGGCAAGCAGAACCTCGGCGATCAAATCGTCAAGCAGATGAGAAGCAACGACCAGCTCGGCTGGACCTTCGTCACCGAAGCCGAGGCCATGGACCAAGTGGAATCCGGCAAGGCATACGCAGCCATCATCATTCCCAAAGACTTTTCCGACGATCTCGCCGGCGTGGTGACCGGCGGCAAGAGTCGGCCCACTCTGGAGTATTACGTCAACGAAAAAGCCAGCGCCATCGCCCCCAAAGTCACCGACGTCGGCGCGTCCACTGTGGACCGCACGGTCAATTCCACATTCGTCTCCACCGTATCCGAAGTACTTACCGAAGTCATCAATACGGTTGACGGCAAAGCCATCAGTACCGAAGACACCACCAAAGCCAAGGCCCTCACGGCCCTTGCCGAGGCCTCCGACGATGTGCAGCACACACGCAGCACCATCGCCAAGCTCACCACCAAACTCACCGACACCCCAGAGCAGACACGCACCGCACGTCAGGCGCTGGACGACGCGCGCACACTTGGCATCGACACTGCAGAAGGCCTGGCCGGCGTCTCCACCCTGATCGGCACTACCCAGACCAGTCTGAACGGCTTCGTCACCTCCACGTCCGAAGCGCTTGACCAAGGCTCAAGCCTGCTGAGCCAAGCCGCAGCACAGGCCAACCAAAGCGTGGGCACGGTAACCGGAACCATCAGCGCCGCCAATCAGCAGGTAGGCGGACTGATCAATACGGCGGAAGACATCAACCAAGCGAACGCCGACATCATCGACCAACTCAAAGGGCTGCCGAACGCCAATCGAGAACCGCTGCAATCCGCCATTGCCACACTGGAAAGCCGCAATAGCGAGCTTGCCGGCGCACTGGGCAACCTCGATAGCCTGAACACCACTATCGGCAATGCCTCCACAGACACCGCCGGATTGGCGCAGCATCTCAATACCGCCACCCAAACCACGGTGCGCGAGGCCAATACCGCTCGCGGCACCATCACCTCCGGCGCCATTCCTCAGCTCAACACCGGTCTCAACGCCCTCAGCTCGACCGCCAGCACTCTGTCGACCGGCATCACGTCGCAAGGCTCACTCATCGATCAGTCGAAGCATACCCTCGACCAACTCGACAAAGCAGCCTCCACCACGGTGACCGCGCTGCGCGACACCGATAAGGCGCTGGCCGGCGTACAAACCAAGCTCGATACGCTGGTCACCGACATCAAAGCCCTGAGCATCTCCAGTTCACTCAGTTCCCTGATCGGCACCGACGGCAAACTGGATGCCGCCACAATCGCCGACTTCATGCTCTCCCCCACTGTTATCAGCGAACAGGCCGTCTATCCGGTCGCCTCCTATGGTTCCGGCATGGCACCGCTGTTCACCACCCTGTCTTTGTGGGTGGGCGCGTTCGTGCTCGTGGTCATTCCCAAACTCGAAACCGACGATGAGGGCATCGACGATCTCACACCAACCCAAGGCTATCTCGGTCGCTTCCTGCTGCTGGCCACGCTGGCTGCCGTCCAAGGCCTGGTCACGGCCATCGGCGATCTTGTCATCGGCATTCAATGCGCGAGCGCCCCAGTGTTTCTGCTCACCTGCGTCATCACCTCACTGGTGTATATGTCGGTGATTTTCGCCCTCTCCACCACGTTCATGCACGTGGGCAAAGGCGTATGCGTGGCGCTGGTCATTCTGCAGGTGCCGGGCGCCTCCGGCCTGTACCCGATTGAAATGATGCCCGCGTTCTTCCGCGCCATCTACCCGCTGCTGCCGTTCACCTATTCGATTGACGCGATGCGTGAAACCATCGGCGGCTTCTACGACGGCCTCTGGTTCGCCTATATCGGCAAATTGCTGGTTTTCGTGGTTCTGGCCTTTGCGCTTGGCCTCGGCGCCCGGCCGAAACTGGCCAATCTCAACCGCCTGTTCGCGCGGGAAATCAAGGAAAGCGACATGATTATCGGCGAGCCGGTGCATCTGCCCGGCAGCGAATACCGTGTCACTCAGGCCATTGCAGCACTGGCCGACCACGACGAATACCGTCATGCCATCGAACGTCGGGCCGCCAAATTCGCCTACCGTTATCCCCGGCTGCTGCTGGGTGCGCTTATTGCCGGATTCGTGGTGCCGGCCGCGCTCATTATCGTGTTTGCGCTGACCACCAGCGAGAAAATCGTAGTCATGGGCACATGGCTGGCATGGGTGCTCATCATCATGGGCTTCCTGATGGTCGTGGAATTCATGCGCGATTCCATCCGCCGCCAAACCGAGCTCGGCAGCCTCTCCGACGAGTCGATCCGCGCCATGCTGTACGGGCATAAGGCCAAGCGTCGCGACACCTCCGCCGAACGCCACGAAGAAGCGGACCCGAGCGCCGCCGTTACCGCAATCATCCCCACTATTCCGCCGACCAAGGAAGGCAGGCACGCACGATGAACACCATGTGGAAACTGTTTACCGGCGACATCAAACGCCTGACCAGCAACGTGGTCTCCATCATCATCGTGATCGGCTTGGTGATGATTCCCGGCCTGTTCACCTGGTTCAACGTGGCCGCATGCTGGGACCCGTTCTCGAATATGAAGAACCTGAAATTCGCGGTGGCGAATGTGGATGAGGGGTATCGTTCCGACCTGATCCCGGTGAAAGTCACGGTCGGCGATCAGGTGGTGAACGCGCTGCGCGCCAACAGTCAGCTCGATTGGACGATCACGTCCAAAGCCGATGCCGTCGAGGGCGCACGATCCGGCAAATACTACGCGGCCATCGTAATTCCGAAGTCGTTCAGCAAAGACATGATGACCTTCTTCTCCGACGACGTGCAGCATGCCGAACTGACCTATTACCGCAACGAGAAGAAGAACGCGCTGGCACCGAATCTGCTCAACGAGGGCACGGATGAGGTTGCGGCGGAAATCAACACCACGTTCGCTAAGACCATCACTTCGGCCGGGCTGGAAATCGCGTCTTCGCTGGCCGATCAGCTGTCCAAGCCCGAGGCCAAAGAGCAACTGAATACCTTCAACGCCAACATCGCCAATTTCGCCACACAGCTTGACGATACTGCGGATCTGCTTGGCACATACAGCGCATTGACCGATACGGCCGGCGCCTTGCTCGACACCTCGAACTCACTAATCACTCAGGTTTCCTCTGCCGCCAAACAAGGCGGCAAGGATCTTGCCAGCGCCAAACAGGAAGTCACCGACGTGGCCGGAGCCCTGGGCACCACCGCTGACGCGATGAGCAGCGCACTGGACGCGAGCGCCTCCAGTTTCGGCGCGGTGTCCGATTCCATAGACAAGCTGTATTCCGACGCGAATGATGGTGCCACCACGGTCGCCGACGAATTGGACCGTCAAGCCACGGCCATTGGCAAGCAGACGGAGAAATACACTGAAATTCGCAACACGTTGGCCGGCATACTGGGCAACGACTCATCCATCATCACGGCGATTGACCGTTCAATCGCACGGCAAAACAGGCTGCGGCAAGCGCTGAATACGGCGGCGACCGATATTCGCCAAGGCAATCAGGACGCGCAGGATCAGCATGCGCAGGTCAAGAATCTGGCTGATCAAGCGCAGAACAGTATTGCCAATATCAAGTCAGATTTCTCGGCCACGGTGAAACCGCAAATCGACTCCCTGTCGTCCACCGTCGCTGACGCCTCCGGCATACTGAGTTCCGGCGCCACCCAGTTGGACTCCACGCTCGGCGACCTGAAGGGGACTTCCGACGACGCCAGCGATATGCTCAGCGACGCTCGCACTACCTTGGACAAGGTGTCCGGCAAACTGCGTTCCGCCGGTGCCGAACTGGCTTCGTTCAACAGCACACTGAGCGACGCACTAAACAGTGGCGATATGGGCATGGTCAAAGAGGTGCTGGGCAATGATCCCGAAACGCTGGCCAGTACGTTGGCCGCACCGGTGCAGCTCAGGCGCAAGGCCGTATTCCCGGTGGCGAATTTCGGTTCGTCGATGGCACCGTTCTACACGCTGCTGCCGCTGTGGGTGGGCGCGCTGCTGATGGTGGTGACGCTGAAAACCACCGTGTCTCGCCGGACGCGCAAAGCATTGGGCGATCCGCGGCCGCATCGGCTCTTCCTTGGGCATTACGGGGTGTTCGCGCTGATTGCGCTGCTGCAATCCACGGTGTCGCTCGGTGGCGATTTGCTGTTCCTGCGCGTGCAGGCCGTGCATCCGCTGCTGTTTATGTTGTCTGGATGGCTGGCCTCGCTGGTGTTCTCGTTCTTCACCTATACGATGGTGGTGAGTTTCGGCAATGTGGGTAAGGCAATCGGCGTGCTTATGCTCATCGTGCAGATTTCGGGTGCGAACGCTGCCTACCCGGTGCAGATGTTGCCCGATTTCATCGCCAAAGTCAGTCCGTTCTTGCCGCTCACCCATGCGGTGACGATGATGCGTGCGGCCATCGCCGGCATCTACGACATGGATTACTGGCGGGCCGCCGGAATGCTGCTGGCATTCGTGCCGCCGCTACTGTTGCTTGGGCTGTTGCTCAGGAAGCCACTGGTGCGGTTCAACCAGTGGTATGTAGCCAAAGTCGAGAGCACTAAAGTGCTGAGCTAGCAGGTATTATCCGGGAGTTGCCTACAAACGGCATGGACTTACCACCCTCAGTCTGGCTTTGCCAGCCAGCTCCCGCCGGCGGGAGCGTACGGGAGCATATTTCGAAGAGAAGAGATGACGGAGATGACAGACACGACGGCGACACCGCGCGGTGAGCGCACGCGCGAGGCGACGGATCGCAAGCTCATGCGAGCCACGCTGCAGATTGCGGTGGACCGCGGCATCAGCGGCGTGACCATCGAGGAGGTGGCCCGGCGCTCCGGTGTGGCCAAAACCACGATTTACCGCCGATATCATAATGCCGACGAGCTGCTGCACGAGATCAGCGCGATGTATCTGGCCATCCCGGATTCCGACCCAGTGCCCAGCCCCACGCGTGAGCATTTCACGCAACTATTGCAGCGATTGGTCGATTGGGTGCGCGACAACGACATCGACGTCAAGCGCGTGGGCATTGTATTGTCCAGCGAGGCCGAGTTCTTCCAGCACATCGTCGACCAAGTGGTGACCCCGTGGCTGGAGCGTGTGGGGGCGTTCCTCAAGCAGGGAGTCGCGCAGGGCGTGTTTCGCGAGGACGTTGACGAGAAGTTGCTGTTGTCCACGATTATCGGATCTTTGGTGGCGTATGAGGCCATCGAGGGCAAAGCAATGGACGACGACACCGCCTGGGCCTCGCGCATGGCCGATCTGCTGTGGCCAGCATTGCTGAAGTAGCGGTCTTACTCCTGAATCGAAGCCTCCTGGCGGGCGACTTCGAGGGCTTTGTTGAAGGCGTCGGAGGTCCAGCTGGCGCCGGCGACCTTGTCCACTTTGAGACCCTTCAGAGGTTTGCCGTCCACCACGCCGTTAATGGCTTTGGCGAAGTCGTCCTGATGGTTCTTGGAAATCGTGGTGAACGGGTGCCCAATGATATTGACGGTCTCGACGTTGCCGTCCTTGATGGTCAGATGGACGTCGATGGAATCCTCGCCTACCGGGCCGTACTGGCCGTTGATCGAGTAGTTGCCGTCCTTGTAGTTGCCGGTGTCCTTCTTGTCGGACGTGGTGGTGGACGGGTCGTTGTGCGACGAGCTGGAATCGGAGCCGTCGGAGCTATCGGAGCCGTTCGACTGGGATTGCGACTGCTCTTCCTGCGACTTCTCGGTCTCGCCCGAGTTGCCGGCGTACGCATCGTCCATCGGCGCGGCCTTGGATTCGCCGCATCCGGCCAGCAGCGCGCCAGCCACGACCAGTCCGGCCGCCGCCAATGTCGCGGATTTCTTCAACGTACTCTTTTCGGTCATATTCACGCTCCTTAAGCCCCCCTCTGACGAGGGGGGCTGTCAGCGAAGCTGACTGGGGGAGAGACCATCAGCTTGCCATGTATTCCTCACATACTGCTCGATGCCCCTGACGGCCCTACTCCTCGCCGCCGGTTTTCGCGGCCTTGGTGGGGTCAGTGAAACCAATGGCGGTCTCGCCGTTCTGCGCGCCCTCGACCTGTGCACCCGTGGAGGCGGGCTTGCCGCCGGCCGCCTCGTAGGCCTTGCGCGCATCCTCGTCATTCCACTTCTCACCGACGAGCACGCCATGGTTGAGCATGATCTCGCGCTGCGCGCAGCTGGCGACCAGCGCATCGTGGGTGACCACGATAATCGTGGTGCCCTGCTCGTGCAGCTTGCGGAACAGGTCGAGCACGATTTTCTCGTTCTTCTCGTCGAGGTTGCCGGTGGGCTCATCGGCCAGAATCAGCTTCGGGTCGTTGATCAGCGCGCGGGCCACGCACACGCGCTGCTGCTCGCCGCCGGAGAGCTGGCCGGGCAGGTGGTGGGCGCGGTCCTTCAGACCGACCTTTTCCAGCGCCTCCATGGCCTGCTTCTCATCGACCACCGAATGGTAGTACTGGGCCACCATCACGTTTTCCACGGCGGTCAGGTGCGGCACCAGATAGAACTTCTGGAACACCAGTCCGATGAGGTTCTTGCGCACGTCGGCCAGCTGCGTGGCGTTCAGGTCCTCCAGCTTGCGGCCTTCCAGCTTCACGGAGCCCTTGGAGGGCGTGTCCATGCAGCCAATCATGTTCATCAGCGTGGTCTTGCCTGAGCCGGAGGAGCCGACGATGGCGAGCCATTCGCCTTCCGGCACGGTCAGATTGAGGTCGTCCACGGCACGCAGGTCGCCGTAGATCTTCGAGATGTGGTCGAGTTCAAGTAGCATGACGTTTCTCTTTCTTTATTCTTCGCGAAGCACGACGGCGGGGTCGATGCGGGTGGCGCGGTGGACGGGCGGGATGGAGGCGACGATGGCGACCAGCGCGCTGAACAGCACGGAAATCAGGGCCAGCCACCAGTTGAATACGATGGAGCGTTCGAACACCGCCACGCACAGCCAACTGGCGAGTCCGTAGCCGATTGCGGTGCCGATGAGGCCGCCAATCAGGCCGTAGAGCGACGATTCGATGTAGAACTCGGTGCCGATGGCACGCGAGCTGGCACCGAGGGCCTTGCGCAGGCCAATCTCGTTGCGTCGCTGCGAGACGATCGAGCTGATTGTGGTGCCGACGCCGACGAGCGTCAGCACCAGCACCACCAGCGAGACGATCCAGAACAGCGTCTGCAGCATGGTGATGATGCGGGTGTCGGAGGCGGTGATCTTGGTGACCTGCTGTGCCTTGACGTGCATGGAGGTCATGTCGTTGATGCTGGACACCAGGCCTGCGAGGTCGCTGGCGCCGGCCGAATACTCGATGACGTCCACGCCGCGCGTGATGCCGGTGAGCTTGTTGACGTCGGCGTTGGTGGCGTAGATGATCGAGTCTTCGCTGCCGCCGGTGTCCACGATGCCGGCCACGCGGAATTCGGTACCGGAGGTGTCCATGATGTCACTGGAGACACGGCCGTCTTTGGTTTGCTGGTCGATCGAGGAGTTCGACGAAGTGCCGTTGGTGCTGGCGTTATCGGATGCACGGTAGCCGATGGTGATGGCGGAGCCGATTCTCAGGCCGATGGCGTCGGCGATGTCGCGTCCGACCAGCACCTTGCCGTCGGTCGGCCACGAGCCGTCGACCACCCAGTGATGGTTGAGGTTCTTGACCTGCGCCGCATTCACGCCGGCCATCACGTACGGCGAGGCGTTGACGCGCACGTTCTCGTAGCGGTAGGTGGCGTATTTCGCGGAACCCTTGGCCTTGACCATTTCAGTGGTGTGCTGCACCATCGCCTTGTCGATGCCGGCCTTGCCGTCAGCATTGGTCGATTCGGTGGGCGTGACAATCAGGTTCGCGCCGTACGCACGCATCTCCTCGTTCATCTGCTGCGGCACGGCGAGGCAGATCATCGCCAGACAGAACAGTGTGGCTGCGCCGACCAGCGACGCCACCACAGCCATCACCGCGCGCGAACGCCGACGGAACACGGCGCTGAACAGCATTCTGAAGAACATACCGGTGTTGGTCATCGGTTCCCTCCTTCCACACCTACGTAGATAAACTCAGCGACCATGGAGCACCTCCGCGGGCTTGAGATTCAGAATCGAACGAATCGATGAGGCGGACGCCAGCAGCACGGTGACAGCCAGCAGCACGAACACCAGCACGAACACCATCGGCCGCATCGTAATGCCGGAACCGAACACCACCCGGCCTATCAGCTGGGCCACGCCGGAACCGAGCAGCGCGCCCACAATCGCGCCCAGCAGCGAGATTGCCGCCGTTTCGGCCAGCATCAGGCGGGATACCGCGGCATCGGTGGCACCGAGCGCCTTGAGCAACGCCAGCTCGCCCGACCGTTCGCCGATCGAGGCGACCATCAGGTTGGCCACGGCCACGGCTGCGGCGATCAGGCTCAGCACGGTCATCAGAATCATCACGGCCTGCGTCTTTTGCAGCACATTGCCCTGCAACGCGGCCACCTGACGCACCTGCTTGGCCACCGCGCCCGGAATCACCTCTTCGATCTGATAGGCGATCGAGCTCGGGTAGGCGGTGCAGTACCAGGTCTCCCATTCCTCCTGGCTCAGCGCGGCCGGGTTCGCGGCGGCCTTACGGGCCAGGTCGTTCTCCGGCGTGGTCAGGGCCTTGACCTCGATTTTGTCGACCGAATCGGGCAGGTCGGCGAGTACCTGGGCCGTGGAGGAGGCGATGTAGAGCGAGCCGTTGTCCTCGTCGCCGGAATCGTAGACACCGGTGAGCTTGATTTTCTGCTCGTTCTTCTTGCCTGAGGCGGTGGTTTTGTTGAGGGTGATGGTGTCGCCGGTGGTCACGCCGAGTTCGGAGGCCAGCGTCTTGCCGATCACGCCCTGGTCGGAATCGTCTTTGGGCCACTTGCCGTCCAGCTGCCACCACGAGCGCATGCCTTCCACGCCCACGACGGTAGTCTCGCCGGTGGAGATCTTGAGGTTCTTGTTGAACCACGTGCCGACGACCGGCACGTTGGTACCGTTCACCGTGGCGTGGATGTTGAGCTGCGGCGCGAAGCTGGTGATGTTGAACGACCAGAAGATCGTCTTGATCTTGGCCGCGTCCGACTCCTTCAGAAAAGCGGTCGGGTCGCTGGTGGACGTCGCGCCGCCCGACTCGGTGTTGTACAGGTCGGAAACGACCGCGTCCGCCTTGGGCTGCACGGTGATGTTCGAACCGTAGGTGGACAGCTCGGCGTTGAGCTTGTCGCCCACGTCGAACACGACGCCCAGCATCGATACGGACACGGTCGCCGACAGGCATACGGTCAGCGCGATAAGCAGGCGCCGGCGCAGCTGTCGGGTGAACGAGCGAGTAATCATGCGCAGAAAGAACATGATTCTTGTCTCCTGCCTGACTCACCGGAAGTGGGCGCTCAGCGCGTCCAGATCCGTAGTTTGAATGGTGATCTTGCCGTGGCCGGTCTTGTACGGGAATGGTATCGGGTTGCAGCCACCCTTGAAGCCGATGGTCGCCAGGTTGATGGCCACCTCGCACTTCTTGCAGATGATCTTGCCGTCCTTCTCGTAGTAGCCGGCGTCGCCGCAGTTCTCGCAGGCGTCCAGGCCGATGCCGTACGCGCCACCGTTCTTTCGGATGATGATGAAGCGCATGACGGTGCCATCCTCGGCCTTGTATTCGAAGCGGTGCAGGTGGCCGTCCTCGACCTGGCTGAAGGGGATGGTGGCCACGCCGTCCTTGAGCGAGTAGGCTTCCGGCGGGGAAAGAGTGATGGTCTGATGGGTCGCGGCGACGCCCACGGTCAGGGTTGCGGTGACGCCGATGGCTGCGATAAGGCTCCACACGGCAGCGGCGATGGCGTGGTGGCGGAATGCCTTATGCCGGCGCAACGTGGCCTCGTTGGCTCCCGACACATCATGGGTTTTCATACGGAAACCGGCCACGATGGAGGCCACGGCGGGAATCAGGAACACCAGCGCCTGCGCCATAATCATCGTGGAGTTCTGGTTGATGGACCAAGCCAGCGCCACGAACATCGTATGGTTCATCGGGAAGCCTCGCGCCTGCAGAATCTGGGCAAGACCAGTGAAGTGTTGAATCAGCAGAATCACCATCATGGCCGCGACGGCCACGGTGAACGCCCAGCGCACGGCAGTGGTGCGCATCGTGCGGAAGATGGCGGCCACAATAATGGACATGGCCACGCCAAGCAGGAAACCAAGAGCGCGCAGCAGCATGGCCGAAGTGAATGCGGTCTCCCCTGGTTCCACCCAGATGGTGAGCTGCAGAATCACGTCCGGCAGCGCGTAGAACAGGGTGAGTGCGATGTCGATGGCGGCCACGGCGTTAGCGATGTGCATGAACACCTTGTGCTGCTGCCAATTGGTGGTGATGCGGCGTGCGAACACCACCACGACGATGGTCAGGATGTCGGCAATGATCGCGCACCACAACACCGGGTAGTTGACGAACGTGCGCTGATTGATCACGGCCGAGGCGCGCAGGCCGGCGAATACGATGGCGGCGATCAGACCGACGATCAGGCCGATGAGACGCCAATGCGAGCTTATCGGCTTATCTCGCCCCTCGCCGACCGTGAGCATCACGCTCAGGCTCATCACCAGCAATGCGGGGGCCAAAGTGCCCGGCATCACTGCCACGAATTGTTCAAGCATTCGCGTCCTTTCTCTGTTCACCTTAGGCTCCCCTCTCTGAGGGGAGCTGTCCGCGAAGCGGACTGAGGGGAGTTTTAGACCGTCCTAAGAATTATCTCCCTAAAGCGGCGTAAAGCCCCCTCTGACGAGGGGGCTTTCTGCTTAGTCAATCACCACTGGCGAGGAGTGTAATCCCAGTTGTCGAAGGTGACCTCGATCGGCTCGGTCCAGAAGTGGCCCTTGACGCCGGTCTCCGGGTCAACGTGCAGCATCCAACCCTTGGAGGCCGGGGATTCGATGGAGAGCTTCAGCTGGTAGGTGCCAGCCTTGTCGAGCTTGACGTTGGCGCCGTAGTGCGGGCCATCGGAAGCGTTCATCTGCATGAAGGTACCGGAGGTGGCGGTGCCGCCCTCGACTTCCTTGCCGGTGGACTTATCGATGATGGTGTAGTTCACGGTCAGATCCGGCACGAAGTCGCCCTTGCCGTAGCCGAGCTCGGTGCCCTTCTGGTTGGCATGGATGTCGGCCTCGAGGTGGAAGGAAGCGTCAGCAGCCTTCAGGCCCATGGAAGACGGCTCCATATCGATCGGCTGGAAGTACACAGCGCCCACGGTCAGCGGGCCGGCGTCCTGATCCTGCTCTTCAGCAGTACCGGACGGGCCAACCGGAACCTCTTCGAAACCGGCGCCGGAATCGGAGGAAGAATCGGAGGAAGAGGAGTCGGAAGACTGGGAGGAGGAGTCAGCCTTAGTGTCGGATGCGGAGTTGGTGGAACCGCAGGCAGCCATGGACACGGTCATGGAACCGGCGAGCAGCAGGCCGAGCAGAGCGGCCAGTTTCTTGTTCTTCATCATTGTTATTCCTTTTCTCTATCTCTGGTGAATTAGGATTCACGCTTAGATAATTGCAATTATTCAGTTATGAGATAAGTGCGGCGTGGGCTGGAGGAATTGGCATCGATCCGAGGCCGTGCCGCAAGTCTGTCAGTTGTCTGCAGTTATGGGAGGAAACGGACGAGCTAGACGGGCTACGCCTTCACGGCCGGGACCTCGGCAGTAGCCTGCGCCTTCAGCTTGCGCTGCTTGATGAAGCCGACCACGAACAGCGCGATAACCGCAACGGCTGCGATGGCCTGCGCCACTAGGCATTCGACGTACGGGTAGAGGCCAAGCCAATCGTTCGTCGGCACACCGTTCAGGTAGAAGGCGGGCAGCAAGTCGCCCTCGATCAGCGAGTGGACGCCGCCGCCGGCGAACACCACCACCAGCACAGACATCAGAATCGAAGTGACCAGGAAGAACGGACCAATCGGAATCTTCACGGAGGTGAAGCGGAAGAGCAGGAAGATGCCGACAAGCACCACCGCGGCGGTCAGACCACCGATCCACATACCGCGAGTATCGCGGCTCATCGTGTAGATGGACTCGTAGAAGATCACGGTTTCAGCGCCTTCACGGAACACGGCGAGGAAGCTCAGCATAGCCAGCGAGACCACGGTTTTCAACGTCACGTTGTCGGCACTTGCGGCGGCTTCGGCATCAGCCACAGCAGCCTCGGTCTTCTTGCGAATGTAACGGTTCCACGCTTCCACGCTGGACTTGTTCAGCATCCAGTTACTCGTCCACAGCAGCATGCCCATGGCGATCAGTGCGCAGGTGCCTTCCATGATCTCCTGAATCGGGCCGGAGCCGCCGAAGGCGAACACGAAGATCACAGCCACCAAGCCGGCGCCGAGCAGACCGACGAGCACACCCAAGTAAATCCACTTGACGAAGCGCTTGTTATCGGACTTGACCAAGTAGGCGACGATGGCTGCAACCACCAGCAGAGCTTCAAGACCCTCACGGATAAGCACGAGGAACGCCTGGCCGGAGGAGCTGGTGACCAGCTTGGTGAAACCGTCTTCCTTATCGGCGGCACCACCGTCAAGAATGCCGGCGTCCTTGATCAGCATGGCCTTGAGGTCGTCGATCAGCTTCTTGGTGTCTTTCAGGGATACGCCGGTGTTCATGGACTTGCGGCACATCTTGAACTGGTATTCCACCTGCGAGACGCGGTTGCCGCTGATGGCGTTCATCACGTTCTTTTCGAAGCCGAGCTTCTCGTAATACTGGTAGTACGCGTTGTTCACGAGCGTGGCGCCCTTGGCACCATTACCCTTTTCGTAAGCTTTGTATGCATTGTCGAGAATCGGGGTCATTTCGTTGGCCACGTCGGTCCATGAACGATTGCCCTTGCCCGGGTTCTTCTTTTTCTTGGCGTCGAGCTCCTTGCGCTCTTTGGCCAGCTGCGCCTGCAGCGCTTCGGCGTACGCCTTCGGCTTGGCGAGATCGGCGTTGGCGTCGAGCTGCTGGGCCGTGGCGTCAAGATCGGCGGTCAACGCATCAATCTGCTGAGCCAGTTGATCGTCGTTGCCAGGCGTGTAGGAAAGATTCTGAACGCTTTGGAATGCCTGCTGTTGGGCGAGCTGCTTGTCCGCGCCAATGGTGTCGTGCACGACCGCGGTGAAGTTGGAGGCCACGTAAATCTTGTTGTACGCGCCCATGAAATCGGAGGTGGCGCCAGCGGTGTTGCCATCCTTGTACGTCTTAAGACCGCTGTTCAGCTGCTTGTCCATCGCCTTGGAGACTTCGGCCCAGGTGGCGTAGTCAACGCTGGACGAGCTTGATGAACTGGACGAGCTGGTGCTGCTGTCGGCGAAGGCCATCGGAGCCGTGACTGCAGGAGCCACAGTGGCGATGACCATGGCGAACAGAAATACAATCGCAGCCAGAACTCGCAGCTGCCTCACGCTGGTGTGTTCAACGGACCGAAGAGCAGCCTGGGCGCGACGAACCATGCCTATCCCTCTCTCTGCGCGGCTAAGTAATCAAAAACCAACTACTCAATATAAAGAAAAACTTTTTTGAGGAACAGTCTTGATTTTTTAGGATTTAAGAGGTATTAGGCACTGTTTTTCGATCAATTATTACCGCAGATTGTCTCAATATTCGATATTGTCCCGCTCACAGATGGGAGACTTCCCGAATTATGAACTCCCCGCGACTGGCCACTCCCCATCCCTCATATTGCATGACCAACTGTTTCACCAAGGTTCATAGCCTAAAATCACTATGTTGCATCACGGCAAGAGGCTGGCAATAATTCACGCGATGGCATGCGCATGTTCATTCTGGTTTGCCTCGGGTTTGCTGACTTGCCTTGAGTCGCTTTGATTTGCACTGGTTCATCCCCCGGTGAGATCACCTGTTGCACACGCCGTACGAACGACCTGCACATCAGCGCAGGCACTCATTGGTGGTCCTTGTCCACAAAGCGACACGCCGCAGCCGGCACTGAATGTGCATTTATCCGAAAGCTGTGGTAGCTTATTCGAGTTGCCTACGGAGCTTACTTCTAGCAAGCACTGCAGTGCATGGAGGATTCGCCTAGTGGTCTATGGCGCACGCTTGGAAAGCGTGTTGGTGTAACAGCCTCACGAGTTCGAATCTCGTATCCTCCGCCATCAGGGTTTTGGCTTTTGTCAAAACCCTTTTGTTATCCGCACCCACATGCATATACGCAGCGGTCCAAATATGTGCACAATCGTGCACATTCACTGTTTTTGCAGTGGCGTGGCATGGCACATATTCCGAGACGACCGAATTCCCACAATTTTCGTGCCACAACAGCGCATAAAAACACGAAAATGCGATTACGTGGCACATCCGAATGCCACATGAGCGCAAAATAGCCAATATTGCGCTCATGTGTACAACTTAGAGCACCCGAATACTTCCTCGCACACCCGTCGATTTGCGTAATACGCGATTGCGTGTATTGTTGTGCAAGCCGTTCAACGGCCCTAAGCCGTGCGCACATTATCGCCCCGATAGCTCAGTGGTAGAGCACTTCCTTGGTAAGGAAGAGGTCGTGAGTCCAATTCTCACTCGGGGCTCTCAATCACCACTCGATGCCGTACTCGGCATACATATACATATCGTACTGGTACTCACTGCTGTAGTTCAGGTCGTTCTGATGTGCTTCATGATGGCTGTTATCTGACTGCATAATCATTCCTTTTCCTAGCCTCATCGGTATTACGACCAGATATAGCGAAATCGCGTTACCGAACTATGCGCGTTCAGCGAATCGCAGGTGAACTCATAGCGAACTGTTGCACGCACTCCGCATGCGAGCGCAGACTCATTGACATATACCGTCCGGCACACACTTCATAATGTGCAAGGCCGCGCGCCAGCTATTGAATACCGCCAAACAGCAAAGGAAAGCCTCTCCCACCATGACCTCACACCTTGCCGAAGCAGGACGCACACTGATTCCCCGCAAGGATGATCGGTACGGTCTGCTTTCCCCAGCTCTGGTTATTCTCACGTTTGTCGCCGGACTGGTGGATGCGTTAAGTTACTTGGCACTCGGTCATGTATTTGTGGCCAATGTGACCGGCAACATTGTGTTCCTTGGTTTTGCATTCGCCCACGCGCAGGGCTTCGTCTGGTGGACTTCGGCGCTCACGCTGGCCACGTTCATGATTGGTGCGTTCATCGGCGGACGCATTATTCATTACTTTGGCGCCAACCGCGCGCGCCATCTGCTGGTGTCCACGTCAATCCAGCTGGCTTTTGTGGCAGCTGCGCTCGTCGGCATTTATCTGCTCAATCAGTTTGCGCCTGAACCGTCGATGGGTGGCACTGATGCTTCAGCCATCGCCCGCACGGCACAGCCCAGTCTGAACTTCCCAACTGCTCGGCATATTGATTTGCATATTATTCTGCTGATTGTGCTGCTCGCACCGGCTATGGGCATTCAGAATTCCACTGCTCGTAAGCTTTCGGTGCCAGATTTGCCCACGACTGTGTTGACGATGACGTTAACTGGGATTATCGCTGACACTTCGGCGCATGGTCATGAGCAGTCCAAACTTGGCCGGCGCGCGATTGTAATGCTGGCTTTGGCGCTCGGTGCTTTGACTGGAGCCACGCTGCAGACGCGCGGTCATGAGGACGTTATTTTGATGGTGATGATCGTCTGTCTGATTGCGGTCATTGTGATGATGATCCCCCATGTGCATTCCGATGCCCGCTGGGTGACCGGAAAACACTGATTCATACAAAAACGGCCGGCGCTGGGCATTGCTGACCGGCACCGGCCGAGATAATAAGGAGTGCTCCTTATGTGGTCGCGAACCTTACGGTTTCATGATCACATCTGCTCGCGATTGCGGCGGTAGGCGATTGCGGCGCCGGCACCGGCCAGCAGCAATCCGGCCACAGCAATCGTGACGACATTGGCACCCGTGTTGGAGACGACATTGCCATCACCCTTGGCAGCGGTACGCTTCACCAAGCCGGCAATTGCCTTCTCGAGAGCCTCACGAGCTGCGTCGACCTGCTTCTGCGTGGCGTTGCTGTTGTCGGAGACCTCACGGGCCTTCTTCAGCGCGGCGCGCAGAGCGTTGGCGGAGTCGTCGGTGTAGAGACCCAGGTTGATGGCGGCGGCCTTGTTGATGGTCGCGTTCAGAGCAGCCTTGTCCACCACGCCCGGTTCCGGATTCGGCTTCGGCTCGGCGGTAGCTTCCAGCTTGGAGATGGCGTCCTGAAGAGCGCTCAGTGCGGTATCCACATCCTGCTGGGTGGCGTTCTTGTTGTCGAGCACCTGCTGTGCAGCCTTCAGTGCCTCGGCGAAAGCTTCCCACGAGTTGGTCGTGTAATCGGCCTTCTCGAGCTTGCTTGCCTTGTTCACTGCAGTCTGCAGGTCGGTCTTGTTCACCTCAACCGGGCCTGGGCCAGGCTCCTCACCGGTCTTCTCGAGACCAGCGATAGCGGATTCGAGGTTCGTCAGCGCCAGAGCCACATCGTAAGCGGTGGCCTTATCGTTATCCGCCACGGCCTGTGCAGCTTCGCGGGCCTTGACCAGAGCAGTCCAGCTTTCAGCCGTGTAGTCGGATTCCTTAAGACCGTTAGCCTTGGCGATGGTGTCGTTGAGGTCGGTCTTGTCCGGAGCGACAGTCTCTTCCTCAACCTCGCGGTCCGTGGTCAAACGCAGTTCGGCAGCGGATGCGAACTTGTTGGCCTGGGAGTCGCTCTGGCCTGCGGAAGACAGGACGGTCAAGCGTACGGCGGTCACATTCTCGACGGCGTCGAAGCTGGCCTTCTGCCACATGGTGGTGGTGGAGAACTCAGCATCGGTGACGACATCCTTGGTGGTGCCATCCGCCAGAGTGAGCGTGATCTTGTAGCCCTTGATCTTGCCGTTGGCGTTCATACCTCCGGAACGCGGCAGGTAGCGCAGGCCGTTGATGGTGGTCGGTTTGTTGAGGTTGAACTGATACCATGCGGTGCCGTTGCCGACTGCGTTCTTGCTCCAGCTGGTGTGCCAGTGGGTGCTGTCGTTGCCATCCTGTGCCAGATCGGCCGGGCCTTCGCTCGGCAGGCCTGCGGTAGGCTCTTCGCTGCCCGTGGCCACGGTGTAGCCACCCAGCTCATCGGAGCCGTCAGCTGCCACGTCGTACTTGTCGCTGCTCTCGTTGCCGGGAGCGGTCTTCATGTACTCGTCGAGGGCCACGAGAATGTCGTATGCCTTGGTGAAGTCCTCAGCGGTTGCGCCATTCTTGTTGATGAGCACGCGAGCCTTGACCAAGGTGTCCTGATACTGCTGCCATGCGGCATCGGAGAGCTCAGCACGCTTGGAATCGTACTTGCCGCGGATTTCCTTGACCTTGTCCTGCGCTTCGGCCTTGGTGCGGGTCTGGGACTCGATGCGCTCGATCTTCAGGTTGTCGAGCACGAAGTCCTTGTATCCGCCGAAGTCCTGTGCATTGCCGGTGGAACCCTGCAGATCAGGTGCGGTTGCGGTCGAGTAAATACCGAACCAGGAATCGCCGTTGACGCCACCGGTCAGCTCGAACTCGGCCTTGCCGGTCTCACCCAGAGCCTTCTTCAGGTTGGTCAGCTTCACGCTGCCGGCAGAGTATTCACCCTGGCCCACAGCGATGGCGTAGATGTCATCGGAACCGGACTGGTAGTCGAAGCTCACCTTGTACTTGGCACCCGCCTCGAACTTCACGTTCTGCGGGATCGTCTGGTAGACCAGCGTGCCCTTCTGGGTCAGGCCGTTAACCTTCACAGACCAAGTGCCATCGAGCACATCGTCCATCTTCTTGACATCCCAACCGGCCTGCGTGAACGGAGCATGCAGCTCGGAGAGGTGGATGCGGTTGTCCTCAACGCCTTCGGAACCGGAGACCACGAACGGCCAGATGCCCTGGGCGTTGTTTTCGAATCCGTTGGTGAGGGACTTCAGCGTGCCGTCCTTCTCATAGGTGATGCCGGAGTACTGGTTCTCCACGATGCGCACATCGTCGAAGTAGGTGTGTGCTCCGTCGGTGCTCTTGTGAGACAGGGTTACCGTGGCATCGCCGTTCTCAGGCGCGGTGAAGAACACGTACATGTTCTGGAAGTAGCTGGAGCCATTTTCCGTATTGCTGTTCGTGTTGTGGCCGTATGCCTTGATGTAGTTCTTGGCGATGGACTTGCCGGTGGAGTTGGTGGCCAGCACCTTGCCGCCGCTGGTTACGGTGACGGATGCATCGCCGGTGGAGCGGTTGTCGACGCCAACATACAGCGCGTACTTCTGGCCAGCCTTGAGATCGGTCAGACGCTGGGAGACATCGACCTTGCCGGTCAGGCGCAGCATGGCGTTGTTGTCGCCTTCAACTTCGGCCTTGCCGGAGCCGCTGACGGTCCAGTTGTCGGTGAGGGTGTTGGAGCCGCCGTTGAAGCCGGCGTCTACCACATGCATGCCTTCGCTCCAGTTGACCTGAATCTGCTTGGCCTCGCCCTTGTACACCACGTACGGGGTTTCGGCATCAGCGGTGAGCGTCACCTTGCCGCCGGAGACGGCAACGGTCTGCTCGTTGGTCTTGCCCTGATCGGTGAGCTGGTACACCTTCACACTGGAGAGGTTCTTCCAGCTGTCCGGCAGGGTCCAAGTGGTGGTGCCACCCTTGGTATTCCAGTGGTAGAGCTTCTGTTCGGAATCCTTGACCAGCTTGCCGGTGGAGGAATCCCACAGCCACGGCAGCAGGTAGGACTCGTCACCAGTGGAGGAACCATCGCCTGCGGAGACAGCACCGGAAGCCACCATCACGCCGTTGAAGGTGATGGTGCGCTGGCGGTAGGCTGCGCTAGAGGTGTCGTTGGAACCACGGGAGACTACTACAACGTTGCCGTTGGAATCCTTCAGGGTAATCTGCTCGTTGCCGTTGTTCGTGTTCGGGTCGGACACGGCAGCGGCATTGCCATTGTCGGCGGTCAGCAGCGGGTTGTTGACCCAGCGGGTCACCTTGAAGTGCTGGATGAACTTAGTGGACACATCATGGGTGTACAGGTTCTTGATGTAGGCGGCATAGTCGTTGCGGCCCTGCCAGCCTTCGAAGTCCTTCATGTTGTAGCCGCCGAGCAGCGGGGCGTTGGCAGCGCCGCCGTATTGCGGGTAGTCGCCAACCCAGCTGTCCTTCTGGTGGTTGCGCAGGAAGCGCATCACTTCGGAGTTCTCGCCCTTGGAGGTGTAGCCGCCGTAGGTCAGATCAGCTGCCCAGTGCTGGAAGGTGGAGTCGTACTCGTTGCCGGAACCCCATTCGGTGGTCATACGCCAGCCGTTGTCGTTGATCATCTTGCTCATCTTGCGGGTTTCCCAAGAATCTTCCGAACCGGAAGAAGTCAGGTTGCCCCACACATCGAGGTAGATGAAGTCCATGTTGTCGCCGACTTCCTTGCTGAGGTCAGCGAAACGGCTTACACGAGAACCGGATGCCAGATCGTAGATACCGTCGATGCCGACACCCTGATCAAGCCAGTTCCAGCCATACCTCAGGCCGCCTGCAGAGTTGCGGCGCACCATGTCCTCGCTGAAGGCCTTGGCTTCCGGATACATTTCGGAGGCGTTGACGTGCACACCGAAGCGAGCGCCATACTTGGAGCCCTCTTCCATCATGGTGTTCATGTCGTCGGCGCCGCCGAGACGCTGGCCGATATCGCCGTAGTCCGGGTGGCCGGAGTCGTGGCCTTCATTGCCGTAGCCCTTGAGCAGCACGGACTGGCCGAGGCCGTCGGTGTTCAAGGCCACCTTCTTGACGTTGTCAAGCGTGGTGAGGAACGGGTTCTGCGCCTGGGAGCCGAAGTTCATGGCGATACGCCATGCCACCAGTTCGGGAACTTCCTCGGACTTGTACGGGTTGTTCATGATGTCGCGGTAGGCGATTGCGCCATCCTGCCAGTTGACGGCACCGTCTTCGTTCTCGTCGCCGGCGATGGCCACGGCCATCTGCGGCAGAGCGGTTTCGGCCACGGTGTACTTCTTGCCCTTGGAATCGGTGACCGTGCGGTGGTAGTACCACGGAGCGCTGGCCAGGCCCAGGGAGGTGGCGTCACCAGTCTGCTGGGTGGTGGCGTAGACACGCGTGTTCTGGCTGCCGCCGCGCACAGGAGCCGCCACATAGGTGCCATCGTGCTCGGAGTTGCTCCACAGGCCGGCACTCAGGCCAGCACCGGAGATGAAGCCGTAGGTGTAGTCGCTATCGGTGACGTTAGTATCTTCGGTCACTGCGAAGTTGGTATCGCCAGGCTTCTGCGTGTTGGAAGACATACGAGCACCAGTGAATTGGGCATTTTCCTGGCTGGAACGCACGGAAACGAGACTCTGGTTCGGGAAGGACAGCGTCTGGATGGCGTTCTCCTCCACACCGTTGCCCTCAGGAATGCCTTCGGACAGGTTGTTCTTGATCTTGGTGACGTTGAGGTGCAGCTGGTTGGCCTTGACCGTGATCTGAACGGTGATCACCGCGTCAATCTTCTTGGCCTCATCCTTGACCTTCAGCGTGTAGGTGGCTTCGGTATCGGAAACCTTCTTGAAGGTCACGTCATCGTCGGTCAGTTCGATGTTGGTGCCGTTGATCTCAACGGTGCGCACATCCTTGGTTTGGCCGTACATCACCTTGCCGTCGGTCATCGTGTACTGCAGCACAGAGGGGAAGTTCTTCTTAATCTGAACTTCCATCTTCTTGGTCTTCAGCGTTTCGGAGGCGACCTGAACGGTTTTGTTCAGGGTGATGGGATCGATGGCAAGGTCCGCGCCGGAGACCGCCACCTGCTGGGAGACGTCCTCATAGCCTTCCTTGGCAATCGAAAGCGTGTGTTCGCCTTCTTCAATGTCGGCGAAGGAGAAGGTGCCATCTGCACCGGTCTTCACCTTGGTCTTATCCAAACGCACTGTTGCGCCTTCAATGGCAGCGCCTTCAGCGTCCACAACCTTGCCGGAAACCGCGTGCTTGGCGGCTTCGACAACCTCCGGGAAGTCCTTGATGTACACGTCGGTGACCTGGTTCAGCTCCTTCCAGGAGCCAGCCTTGATGGCAAGCTTGTTGGAGAGGTTCGTCATTGCGGAGTAATCGACATCGAATGCCTTCTGGCCATCCACGGTCAGTGTGGCGACCTTGGCGTCGGTCCAGGAAACCTGGATGTCATGCTCATCGTTGGCGCTTGGAGCGGCGATGCGATTGCCGCCGTACCAACCGCCGTTGCCACCACCGGTATAGGTCTGCCAGAACCAGCCGCCTGAATCATAACCGATGAACAGGCCGCTGCCCGGATCGTTGTAGCCTAGGTAGAAGCCGAAGCGGTTGGCGGAGCCTTCCTGCGGGGATTTGATGGTGGCGTGGAAGGAGCCGGCCTTGGAGAAGTCGTAATCTGTGCCCCATACGGCTACTGCCGGCCAGTTGTTGCTGGAGCTGGGGTTCGCTGCCGCATTACCGTTAGAGGCAGTGGACTTGAGGTGCAGCCAACCGTTTGCCATCTCCAGGATTTCGCCGCCCTGAGCGATGTTGGAATCAATAGTCCAGCCTTCAACCGCATCGGCTTGTGCGGAAGGAGTCTCGGAAGCAGTTGCAGAATCAGAAGTATCGTTGATTTGCTGAATCTGACTTGCCAAAGTCTGCAAGTCAGCATCAGACAGGGGCACTGCGAACGCAGTACCTCCCCCGCTGCCCATGCAGGTTAAGGCTAACGCTGTTGCCAGCGCAGCCGATATAGTCTTCTTCTTTTTCATTAACTATATTTTCCTTAATCTCTTCTTCGAGGTGAAGCAGATGCCTTCTTCATTGAAGAATACGCATTCGCAATTACGATAAGACACTTTACAAGAAGCTATTCTTAATAGCAATCTCAGCAAATACGGAGAATCGCCACATATTTGACATTGAATTACAACGTGAGTGAAATCACAAAACCCAATAAACGACTACGTTGTTAACCTTCACATCTATATTCGCATCATCGCGACACGCGCAGGGAAAAACTGCGCAAAAAAAGTAAGACGAATTTACCTGCATTCGACGCAATCAATGCAGCAGCATTACAGCAGCAAGCCGATTGAGCAAAATAGCAAAAGCCGCCTTGCGCAACCGCAAGACGGCTTTGACGACAATGGTGAGGCTGTGCTCGCTTACTTCTTGGAAGCGTTCACGGCATCCACAGCCTTCTGCAGCGATTGAGTATAAGCCTTGTACCAATCAGCCTGCTCGTTGAGCTTCGCAGTAGCGGACTTGAAGCCGGCAGTGTCGTCAGCTACGCAGCCTTCGTATACCGGCAGTTCCACGCTCAGTTCCTTGTTGAGGGCGTCCAGCGTGGAGGCATCCTTTACATCCTTCTTGGTGAGCGCAGCAGCTTCGGAAGCATCGCCATTGACCAAGTTGTTGTAGTCATTAGTGGCGTTGCGCACATTTTCGGAAGCGGTGGCGCAAGCGGCGACTGCATTGTTGTACTGAGCATCGGAGTAGGCGCGGAAGCCGAAAACACCGGCCACAACGATAATGGCCACGACCACCACGGCGATAATGGCGACGGCCGCCTTAGACATGTGCTTCTTCTGAGCGCCTTCATTGCTTGCATTGTTGGCGTTGTTTGCCGGTACAGCCTGCTGCCCAGCGGACATACTTCGATCTCCTTCGTTCTCGTACTTTCATACACACGTATGCGCTCTTAGCGCTCTTATGCGCACTCATATGCAGGGAAGTCGCTTTTCAAGCGGCTACTTCCCTGAAAACAAAAAACCCTCGCATTCCGCGAGGGTCATTGGCTGGGATGCCTGGACTCGAACCAAGAATGGCTGAACCAGAATCAGCTGTGTTGCCAATTACACCACATCCCAATTTGGCTTGGCGTAGCAACTCCAAGGAGTTGTTCGTCGTACCCCCAACCGGATTTGAACCGGTGTTGGCGCCGTGAGAGGGCGTAGTCCTAGACCGCTAGACGATGGGGGCATATTCAGTTTTTTCAACCGGCTGCTCGGTGAACCGCGCAACGAGTGATAAATATACGCAAGTATTCACCCTTACGCAACTTACGGCGTGTCGCGCGGAATTTCAACGATTTCAAGTGCTACGCTGCCACTACTGATGAATTTGCATGAACTCTACTGACGGATTATCAGTAAGCACTACTGATGAATTACCATCTAATGCACTGATGAAATTGCAGATGAGGCAATGATCTTTGCCTTGCACATTCATAGCCGGCAAATCAGCCTTCAAGAACCAAATGAGGCGCTTATGTTCCCTTGCGACAGCGAGCGCGTCGCGATGCTTGTAATGCAATGTCACGTCAAAGACCGCCGCCCGGTTACCTATCAACCGTTTCATGGACGCATGAAGGCGAAACCACCTACAAGGCACGTTTCGTGACCTCACTGCACAAACCAGCCATGTTCAACCTCGTACATATTCTCACTGGCATGCGGCGCAGCGGTAAGACTTTCCAGCTGTTCCAGCTCATCACTGAATACAAGAAAAGGTGGGCATCTGCACATGCAGACGCCCACCTTGAGTGTCCTTACAGCTCAGCCGAGCACGGAAGGAACCTTAGCTCACAGGTGCTCGCGCAGGCCCTTCAGGCGAGCGAGGGAAACCGGCTTGCCGACGATCTCCATGGACTCGAACAGCGGCGGGCTCACGCGACGACCAGACATGGCCACACGCACCGGACCGAAAGCGAGGCGCGGCTTGTAGCCGCCCTCCTCAACCAGAGCCTTGTTCAGGGTCTCATGCAGGTTGTCGGTCTTCCAGCCAGCCTCATCCACAGCCTCGAGTGCGGCGATGGCCTTGTCCAGCACCTCGCCGGCAGAATCCTTCAGCTGCTTCTTGGCGTCGTCAGCCGGCTCCAAGTAGCCCTCGGTGGAGAGCAGGGAGCCGACCATGCCGGCAACCTCACCCAGCAGGCGCACGCGCGGCTGAACCAGCGGAGCGGCGGCGGTCAGCACCTCACGCTCACGGTCGGTCAGGGCATCCCAGTTGTCGGCGGAAACCACACCATCGCGGTGCAGGTACGGCACCGAGCGGCGCAGGAAGTCCTCGGGCTCAAGCATACGGATGTGCTCGGCGTTGATGGAGATGGCCTTGTCGATGTCGAAGCGGGCCGGGTTGGCCTTGACGTCGCGCACGTCGAACTTCTCGGTCATCTCGTCCATGGAGAACACGTCGCGGTCCGGTGCAATGGACCAGCCGAGCAGGGCCAGGTAGTTGAGCAGGCCCTCGCGGATGAAGCCATTGTCGCGGTGGTTGAACAGGTTGGACTCTGGGTCGCGCTTGGAGAGCTTCTTGTTGCCCTGGCCCATCACGTACGGCATGTGGCCGAACAGCGGCATCTCCTTGGCGATGCCGAGTTCCATAAGGTAACGGTAAAGCACGATCTGGCGCGGGGTGGAGCTCAGGAGGTCCTCGCCGCGCAGCACGACGTTGACTTCCATCATCGCGTCGTCGACCGGGTTGGTCAGCGTGTACAGTGGGTCGCCGTTCGGGCGCACGATCACGTAGTCCGGCACGGAGCCGGCCTTGAACTCGATGGTGCCACGAATCAGATCGTCAAAGGCGATGTCTTCATCAGGCATCTTGATACGTAGCGCAGGCTTGCGGCCCTCGGCGCGGAAGGCGGCCTTCTGTTCATCGGTCAGGTTGCGGTCGTAGCCATCGTAGCCGAACTCGGCCGGACGGCCGGCGGCAAGGTTGCGCTCCTTGATTTCCTCAGGAGTGGAGAAGGACTCGTAGGCGTAGCCGGCTTCGAGCAGCTTGGCGGCAACATCCTTGTAGATGGCGGTACGCTCGGACTGGCGGTACGGGCCGTGAGGGCCACCCACATCGATGCCCTCGTCCCAGTCGATACCCAGCCAACGCAGGGATTCGAGGATCTGGTTGTAGCTTTCTTCGGAGTCGCGCACGGCGTCGGTGTCTTCGATACGGAAGATCAGCGTGCCGCCGGTGGCGCGAGCTTCCGCCCAGTTGAACAGGGCGGTACGAATCATGCCGACATGCGGGGTTCCGGTCGGCGACGGGCAGAAGCGAACACGAACGTTCTTGGGCAGTTCGGGTTTGGTGTTTTCAGCATCAGTCATAGTCCCCTATTGTGCCGCGCGCGCCGGACGCGGAGAGCAGCGCTCCTCGCTCTTTTGCTTCGTTATTGACGTTTCGGGCCAACACCATCCCAAAACGGCCATTTTCCAACGAAATCTCTTTTGCCTGCCATTTTCTTTTCTTTTGCTTTTAAAATCAAAAGAAAAGAAAACAGCAAACGAGAATCAGCAGGCCAGGCCCACGAACAGCAGATCCCAGTCTTGAGATTCGTCTTCGTGCGATTCGCGCTGCTCAACGGCGGCATCCGTGTATTCGTGGTTCATGGCATTCCCTACATCTCTGTATGTTGCTTTATGCATAGCGCCAAAAGCTTCGTCTGCTTTCCAGTTCCGCCCCGCAACTGTGCGCAATATTCATGCAACAGGTTACACAACCGATCGATAACGTTCACCCTCAACTGATATCGATTTGATAACCATCGATTCTTTCCAGTGCATTCACCACAACTTTGGACATTATTTGGCGCAATTGTTGAGTTTTCCACTCATGCAATGGAAGAATATGATGTGACACATAGGTCTTATGAAAGGGGAATCAATGTCTGATCCCAACAATGTGCCTTTGCCTCAGCAGCCTGAGGCCAACGGTACGCCCACACCTAATCCCGTACCGCAGTATGGCGCACCGGCCCCGGCGCAGCCCGCTTACGGACAGCCGGCATACGGTCAGCCTGCTCCGACCGCGAACTCTTATGGCCAGGCCGTACCAACCTACGGTCAGCCCGCGCCCGACGCCAACACCTACGGTCAATCCGCACCGGCGTACGGCACACCGGCCCCCGATGGCAATCCTTACGGCCCGGTTCCGCCGTCTTACGGCCAATACGCCGCGCCCACTGCCACTGTGCCGCTGGATAAGCCTTACTACGGATGCTCCTTCCAAGAAGCCTTCCTGCGCTTCTGGAAGAAGTACACGGTGTTCAAGGGCCGCGCGTCCCGCAGTGAATTCTGGTGGTGGGTGCTGGCCGCTTTCGGCATCAATATAGTGCTGGACATCCTCAACACCGCCACAGATGAAAAGCTTGGCTTCCTCGCCACCATTTGGGGTCTGGTGACCCTAATCCCCACCCTGGCACTTTCCGTCCGCCGTCTGCATGACACGAACAAGCCTGGCTGGTGGGTTGCCATTTTCTATATCGCGATGGTTATCGGCCTTATCATCATGATTATCGGCGGTGGTGCGGCACTGTACGGCGGGTTCAGGAGCCTTGGCAGTTATGACTATGGTTATGGCAGCATGGCCGCCGGCGGTCTTGGCGCGGCGGTCATTGGTGCGTTGATTACGCTGGCCGGCTGCGTTGTCTATATCGTGTTCATGGCTCTTCCCAGCAAGCCGGAGGGCGCACGTTTTGACGATGGCGCGGCGGCAACCCCCATGCCTCAGGGTGCTTACGGCGCACCATACAGCACGCCTGTACCCCCGAATTTCGCCGCTCCGAACGCGCCCGCACCCGGCTTCAACCAGCCGGCCCCGGCTTACGGCCAGCCGCCCATGCCAACCCCCGACTATGGCCAGCCGGCTGCACCCGCACCTGATTACGGTCAGGTGCCGGCCCCGCAGTACGGCCAACCGGAGGCCCCGGCCCCACAGTACGGCCAGGTTCCGCCGATGCCTCAAAACGCCGGCGACGAATCCGCAACACCTTCTGAGCACACGGCTCCCGCCGGCGACAATGCCCAGAAACCCCGGCAAGGCCAGTAACCGATATCGGTGAACTTCCGTTGAAGAAGTTCCCCGCAACCAATGATGAAGCCCTACTCAACGCGAGTAGGGCTTCATCATTCTCGGCACTGTATTATCGGCACTGTATTCAGCCAACTACCCCAACGGCATCACGGCAATGGACTGCGAAAGCATATACGATTCACCCGGACTAAGGGCAACGATACGGTCTCGGCACGCCGCTGCCTCCACGGCCACAAAGCCACGCCATTCACCCGTCTTGGCATGGGCAATGGCGTTGCCGCCCTGCTCTCCGGGATTCCACACCACCGTCTGCGGCGAGCCGGTCTTGCCGATGCGAATCACACGACCCAGCACATGGTCCTGCAATTCCAGTGCAGCATCGGAATAATACACACGGTCCACCGGCTGATCGCCGAACATCACCGATGGCTGTTCTTGTAGTTTTGGCGGGAATCCGGCTTCCGTGGCATCCAGATATGTTGCACCCCGCAAACCGACCAGCCGCGCGCCGAGCACATCGCCGACATGCAGATACGAGTGCAGCGCCGCCTCATACGACATCGGCTCACCTCCCGTGTTGGTAACGGTCAGCGTCATCGTCAGCGTATCGCTGGCACACACCTCGTATGCGGCATGGAAACGCACGTTGGGTTCATCCTCGATCCATGGCACTTCGCCAGCCGTCAGTCGTTCGGAATCCAGCACATACCGCACACGGGCACCGGTAAACGCCCCTTCGTCCAGCGCCCACTGGCGCAATCGTGCGAACCCATGAATCGGTCGCTTCGCAGTCTGCCCGCCATGCACAAACCCCGGCCCGAACCAGGGGAAGCACACCGGCACTCCCCCGCCAACCGGCTGACCAGCTTCGAAATGCCATGTGCGGGGCGTCCAGATTACATCCGGCTGCCCCGCCGGGGCCCAGCGCAGCAGATGCGCCCCGTAATCGCTGATTACCGCGCTACCGCCGTCATTGGTGAGCGTGCGCAGATTGACGCCATTGCCCATAAGTGTTTCTTCTTCCGTTGCGTAAGCGATGTTCTTCACCACATAGACGATTTCCTTGGCACGGAGGAATCGCGAGCAGGGGTAAGAGAACCGATCAGGCGGGCTAAGCTGCCTTGATTCTCACAACTCCACGGTTTCTTTGCCAGGGTCATCTTTAATGTGCGCAAACTTGGCGGCCAAGGCCTCCTTGTTGCGCTTTTCGTCTTCTTCCTTGGCCTTCTTCTTGGCTTCGTCCGGGTTCCAGAGCACATCGTCGCGGTGCTTGGTCCATTCGGCACCGGCCAGCGGGGCAATGTATTCGGCGGTGGCGGTCAGCGTGTCCGCGCCAGCGGCCTTAGCGCGCGTATCAATCAGCTCAAGAATCTGCTGATCGGTCAGGCATATGCGCGGAATCGAGCACTGCTCACGTAATTCGTTGACGTACAGCAGAATCGGCAACGTTACGATGGCGGTGGCCCGGGCCTCGTCAGCAACATCAGCGGCATCAGCAACAGCCGGACCAACCAAGCCAACCGTCTCGGCATGCCCGCTCACCACGTTCAGCAGCGCATCGCATACGGCGAGCGCGGTGGCGAAACGGACGGCCACATCAGCCGGCTCGCCGGAAGCCGCCAAACGTCCGCCAGCCTCGGCATCGGCCTCAACCTGAGCCTCCACGGAGACAACCGTCTCACGGACTGCGGCCTCGACATGCGAATCCCAGTCAACACCTAAAGCTTCGGCGGCATCGAAAATCAGCTGCACATCGCCGGATTCCGAGTAACCGGCCATCGTATCGTAGGCGTCATTGGCAGCAAGCAGCGTGTCTACGATGCTTTGCGGACGGCCAGGAATCTCATCGGCCCCCTCGTAGACGAATTCGGCGTCAGGCATCGTAACATCCTGACCGGTGAGAATGCGTGCGAACGCGTGCGTGACACGCACCTGCAGGTTCTCCGCATACTTGGCGTCATTGTCCATCTGCATGGCTTCGGTCAGCGGCCACAGGCTAATTAGCGCCGAGCCGGCTTCAGCGGCCTCAGCTACCCCCGGCAATGCCGCGATCCGTGCGATTGCCTCACGATTGAGTTCAATGGTCATTCATGCTCCTCTGCGTTCACCACTTGATTGTAGTGCGTCCCATTGGCTCCCTCTGAGGGGAGCCCAGATTGTAGCTCAGCTATTCACCAGTGTGCCGTTACTTGACGTTGGCTGCTGGGTCGACATACGTGATTGACATCACACGGCCGGTTTCGTTGTCGTACGTCACCGAGGTCACGGAGGCGAGCGCCGTGTGCCGCAGGAACATCCAGTGCTCGGGGTGGCCGGTCTCCAGATAATGGCGATAACTGAAAATCGGCGATTCGTGGCTGACCACCACAATCTGTTCGCCGGGGTGTTGGGCGACCTTCTCGCGTGCGAAATCATCCATGCGCTGCGCAATGTGCTGATAGGATTCGCCCCAACTCGGCTTGTACAGGTTGGTGACCAGTTTCCAATTGCCGTTCTTCCACAGCGCGCCTTCGCCATGGCCGATACGCTTGCCGCGGAACTCGTTGCCGGCCTCAATCACTCGCTCATCGGCGGTGAGCATGAGCGGGGCTTCGCCTCGGGCCTCGCGCACGGGATTCAACGCGTCAAGAATCGCGTCGGCGGTCTCGCGCGTGCGGTCCAGGGGAGACGAATACACCGCGGAAATCGTATTGGTCTGAGGGCTATTGGCCAGATAGGCGGCGGTGGCCTGTGCCATACGCCGGCCAAGATCGGAGAGATGGAAGTCGGGCAGCCGCTCATAGAGCAGATGGTCAGGGTTGTAGACCTTGCCGTGGCGAACGAAGTGGATGGTGGTTGCGCTCATGAGCCGCCTTTCTTTTTATTCCTACGGGCATCTTGCGATGTTCGCCGAAGAACATGAGAACGTTGTCTTAATATCTCCAATCTACCGCGTGTCGCGCCCTAACCAACGATTAGAGTATCCGTGACGCAAATATGCGAATAGGGAAATCCAACGCAAACTTTGCGCGACCATGGACAACACATCATTCGATGAGGGCTTCGCCGGCAACGCCACGTCAGCGGGGAACATCCAATCGGGAGCGGAAAGGAGCGTAGTGCTGTTATGTCCAACAACCTGTCCAACTCGAACACCATTATGGCTGGCATCAAGGAAGTGGGTCACAAAGTTTTTGGTGGGTATGCGGAGTTGCTGCGCATACCTCATACCGCTCGTTATTCCATCGGTTCGGTGATTGCCTGCATGCCGTTCCCGATGGTGGGCATGACCATCACCATTTCCGTGCAGCATTACTACGGCAACTACTCGCTGGCAGGTATGCTCACCGCCATTCAGGCGATTGCACTGGCCGTGGCCACGCCGCTGCTCGGCAAGCTGACCGACAAGTTCGGCCAGCGGCAGGTTTCGATTCCAACGATTCTGGTGTGGATTGTCGCCGCCGTCGCGCTGACCACATCCATCACCAATCGTGCGCCGGAATGGGTGCTGTACTGTTTGACGCCGTTCCTGGCAGCTATTCCGCCGTGGGGCGCGATGAGCCGCGCGCGCTGGACCAAAATCCTGAAGGGCGATCAGGAGCGTACCAACCGTGCGCTCTCCCTGTGCGGCGTGCTGGACGAATGCATGTGGGTAATCGGCAATCCACTGGCTTCCACACTGGCCGTGATCTCCGGTCTGCTGGCATTCTCGTTCACCGGCATGTGCGTGGTGGTGGGCGCGCTGATGTTCTTGACCGAGCTGACCACTGAGCCACCGTCACAGACTCAGCTGGCCCGCGCTGAGGGCATTTCCCGCAAGGAATACCGTGAGCGCGAGGCGGCTCGAGCCGAAGCGTTGAAGGTGGAGACCGCAGCCGAGGAGACTCGCCGCCGTCTTGAGCGCGAAGGCGTGACCGATGAGGCCACGATTAACGCCGCCATTGAGCAGGCGGTCGCCGATGCGCGTTCCGGCAAGAAGGCGTCCATCTGGGGACCGGGTCTGATTGCGGTATGCGTCACCTGGTTCGGCTTGGGCGCGTTCCAGTCGGCTACAGGCATCTCGATCATCGCATTCGCCACCGAGTCGAATATGAAGCAGTACACGGGCTTTGTATTCGCCTGCTTCTCCATCAGCTCGTTGATGGGCGCCTTGGTGTACGGCGCGAAGAACTGGTCGATTGCCCTGTGGAAGCGCTTCTACTTCTGCCTGGCCGTGGTGAACATCGGCATCAGCACGTTCCTGTTCGCCAAGCATCTGTGGGTGATTATGATCATCTACCTGATCATCGGCGTGTGCCAGGCTCCGACGTGGATTAACGGCAACCAGCTCATGCTGCACTTGGTGCCGCCTTCCCGCCTGACCGAAGGCATGGCGTGGATGGGTGCGATGAATTCTATCGGCTCCTCCGCCGGTTCGGCGATTGCCGGCCAGTTCATCGACCGCATGGGCTCGCATGGCGGCTTCATGGTGGTGACCACTTTGGCACTGGTCTCGCTGGTGATTGCGCTGATTGGCTTCAAGCAGATCAAGGGCTCCACCGAGCAGCCGACCTTGACTGAAGTGAGTGTGTGAGACAAAAGCTAAGCCCCCTCTGACGAGGGGGCTTATACGTCAAAACGCTACTTCGGCCAGCCTTTGGGCGTGTGTTCCAGGGACCAGATGCCGAGCTTGTGGGAGAAGCTGTTCTGCCACTTGGCTTCAAGCTCCTCGGCATTCAGTCGATTTTCAGCGGACTTCAGACGGTTCATCGCATTGGTGTGCGTATCGTCGAGCAGCCACTTGCGAATCAAGAAGTTCCAGATCATTACCACGGCAGTGGCCACCAACTTGCCGATATTGGTGCGCAACAGATATTCGGCATGCTGCGATACATAGGCATCATGGTTCATGCCATAAGTGGAAATCCAGATAATCGCGTCATTCATGAACAGACCGACTACAGCGCCCGCCACGAAGATAAGAATCTCCATCCAGCGCGCCATGTCATCACGATGCTTGAATACGAATTTCATGCTCGCCAGATAGTTGAAAATCAGCGAGATGATGAAAGAGACGGTGGCAGCCAGCACGTTGTGCATGTGGAATATGCCAACCAATAGGTTGAGAATACCCCAGTCGATAACAAAGGCGATGACGCCCACAATGCCGAACTTCATCAGTTGTTCAATCAGTTTTCTCACAAGGGTATTCAACACTATTGGGCTGACTGCGGAACATATATTGGCTGGAAAGGCCAATAATCTCCCCAAATTGGCCTTGCCCCGGTCCGTTCTGCAAGCAGCTTCCTACATCCGCATGCCATGTTCAACAGCAACCGCTGAGGCTAGACTGGAAGCGAACCGAATCAAGGAGGAATTATGCCCGTTATTCACACTCATGTGTCCGTGCCCACCACCCCTGAGCAGCGCGAGGCGTTGAAGGCTGCCTATGGCAAGGCGATTACCGCCGTGCCGGGCAAGTCCGAGGGCTGGCTAATGTGCCCGTTCGAGGACAATATGCCGATTTACTTCGGTGGTAGCGATGACCAGCCCGCCGCCTATGTGGAAGTCAACGTGTTCGGCCGCTCTGTGCCGGGCTCTGCTTGGGAAAAGCTGACCGAGAGCATTATGGCCGCGCTGAACTCCACGCTCGGTATTCCCGAGGACCGCACCTACATCCGTTACACCGCCACCACCGACTGGGGCTGGAATGGTGGCAACTTCTAGTTGCCACCATTCCCCTCGCAGCATAGCTGCTCGCATCGCCTACGGAAAGCCCGGTGGGCTTTCCGTTTAACGGCTCAGGGTAGCAACTTCTAGTTTGCGTATGCTGGCTCCCCTCAGTCAGCTTCGCTGACAGCTCCCCTCAAAGAGGGAAGCTCAGATGTAGAAAGCCCGCCGGTGGCGGGCTTTCTACGTTTCAAGGGGCTGATTTCCAACATTCAGAAGCTCTACTAGCGTTTCAAGGGGCTTTTAAAACAAGAAAACCGGAGTATAAACATTGCAATTTCAATGGTCATACTCCGGATTTCGCAATCGAAGAGCCCCTCGAAACGCAGATAGACCTCCGGAAAACCGAAAATCCGCCCCTCAAAAGCGAGTTACCTCACCTCATGCCTGTCATCACACGATCTTGGGCATGGGGGTGGTGAGGCTGGTGGTCAGGTTGACGTGGACCAGACCGGCACCGGCATGCACCTCAACCTTCTTCAGGGTCACGGTGCGCTCTTCTTCGGGGGCACGGTCGTTGTCGGTCATGGTCGCCGGGGACTTGACCGCCACGAACGCCAGATCGTCCAGCGAGATGCCTGCGCTCTGGCACAGTTCCATGGCCTCGGACACGGACTCGGTGAAGCCCGGCTTGTAAATCACGCGCTCGGCCGGTACGCCGTAGGCGTTCTCGGCCACCCACTTGGCGTTCTCGGTCAGGGCCATGCCCTTGTGCGAGTGCGGTTCGGCCGGCATGGAGCCGTTCTGCAACGCGTCGACGAAACCGTCAAGCTGCGGGGCCAGCGCCTCGCCGCCGTCGCGGAACAGGTTGCCGATGATCGGCGTGCGGAAGCCCAGCTCGTCGGCGGTGGCCTTCAGGGACGGAACCTGATCGTCCTCGCCTTCCCACAGGTTGATGAGCGGGAAGGTCGGAATGTCCAGGTTCTCCAGGCGCTGCACGTGGAACGGGTAGCGCCAGGCCAGCTCGGGATCGTCGCGCCAGGTGGAGGCACGGGTCACCACGATGGCGGCGGACGGCCACTGCGCGCCGTATTCGCGGCAGGCGATGTCCAGCCACTTCTGGGCGCCGGCGTCGGTGCCGTAACCGGCCTCGACGATGACCACGTCATGCAGGGCGCAGGCCATTTCCACGGAGACCAACGTCGGAATGCCGATGGACACGTTGGCGAACGGGCCACCGTGCACGTAGACCGGTGATCCGTTCACGGTTTCGGTCTTGGCCGGCTTGACCGCGTCGGCCAAAATGCCAGTGATACGCCACAGGTCCACGAATTCGCCGAAGGTCACGGCCTTGCCGTCCTTGGTGCCGGCGATCATCTTGGACACGCGCTCGGAAATCTCGTCCATCGAGCGGGAGAGCACCACAATCTGCATGAGCTCGCAGGTCGGCGTGAGCACGACCTTCTCCGGCACGTTGCCCTTGCCGTAGTCCACAGCGGTGGAGCGCAGGGAGCGGCTCGGAACCTCGGAGACACGCGGCACGAGAATCGTGTCGAGCTTGCCGTCATCGATGGCCTTCTCGGCGAAGGAGACGAGCAGGTTCTGGGCCGCCTCGATGGCGCCCATTTCGCCGCACAGACCCCAGTCGATGAGCTCGGGGTGGGTCAGGGAAGCCTTGCCGCCGCCGGAGGCACCGCCCTTGGAACCGGCTGCGGTGATGCCCATGCTCGGCTGACGCAGCACGGCGGTCGCATCAATGCCGCGCTTGTTCAGAGCGTCGATCAGGGCGATGGTCGTGGTGGTCTTGCCTTCTCCGCGCGATGCCTTGAGCGGCGTATCGGCGGTGACGAGCACCACCTTGCCGTGCTTGCGCGGGGCGTCAGGGTTCTCGGCCAGGTACTTCATGTAGCCGAATGCGTCGATCTTCTGGACCAGACCGTACTGGCTGGTGAAGTCTTCGATGGTGGTCATATAAAGCCTTTCTGTGTTTGTGTGGTGGGGCGGGGTGGTGGGGCGGCAGTCGCCGCCTCTTCGCCTAAAAACAGCCCACTGGGCTGTTTTCTTAACGGCTCAGCCCCTCAGGGAGGGGAGCTCAATACGGACTAAAAGTCGGACATGTGGAAGCCGTTCTTCATTTCCATGCTGCGAGTGTACAGCACGGAGTCAAGCAGCTTTTCGGTTTCCTCCTTGAGCTGGTCGGCCATGGTCTGGTTGGCGGCGGCGAGAATCTCGCGCACCTCGGGGTTACGCAGCGCGGCGATGGTCTCGTCCGGGGTCATCGGCTGCACATCGCCATCCACGTTGTCGGCCTCAAATTCCTCTTCAGCGGCGGACTGCGCGGCTTCCTCGGCGGCCGTCAAGCCCAGACGGGCGATCTGCTCGTCGGTGGCGGCGACCAAGCGGTGGCCCATCGCACCGGTCTTCTCCTGGTAGCGCTCAACGGCGTTGGACGTGGAGCGGAAGGCGCCATCGCACAGGGCGGCGATGATGCGGTTGGCCCAGTAGAAGTTCTCGGACGTCACGCGGGTGGTGGTGTCCTCAAGGTAGGCGGGCGTGGTGTCCACGTTCGGGAAGAACGGTACCAGCGTGTTGAACGGGTTGGAGCCGTATGCCATCCACTGGATGGCGCGGGAGGCCTGCGGGCGGTACGGGCGGATCTGCATCACCGCGAGCTGGCTCTGGCGGTTGATGCCGATCGTGCGGTACATGTGGCGGGTGCGCTCATCGCCCAGCTGGCCGTACGGATCGAACGGGGTGCCCTGGTAGTGGGAGCTCAGCACGTACTTGATATCCTCGATGGTCACCTTGCGCTCAGGCTGACGGGCCCACGGGATGTCGTCGGAGGTGGGCTTGTGGTCGGCGTCCGGGCCGTCCCACACCTCGTCGTACGGGTTGAGGAAGCGCTGCATGTACCAGGCGCGCGGGGTGTTGTACACGTGGTCGGAGTCGGAGTGGGAGCCGAAGGCATCGCGCGGGTTGAACGGGGTAGTGTTCTCCACCGCGAGGTCCAAATGGTTGGTTTCGATGAATTCGGCAAGGTCTTCGGAACACATGTGCGCTTCCTGGTCACCCAGGGCGTCCTCAAGGTCGAATTCGTCGATGCCGAGCTGGTTCGGCATGGTCACGTAGGCCTCGTCCGGCACTCGCTTGGCAATCCAGTGATGGCCGCCCACAGTTTCCAGCCACCAGATTTCGTTGGAGTCGGAGAAGGCGACGCCGTTCATCTCGTAGGTGCCGAATTCCTCAAGCAGCGCGCCGAGGCGCTGGACGCCCTCGCGTGCGGTCTTGACATACGGCAGCACGATGGTCAGGAAGTCCTCTTCGCCGATGCCGCCGGGCACCTCGGGCTCATCGCCCTTGGCCGGCGTGTATTCCACGAACGGGTCGGCGCCGAGCACGCGCTCGTTGGTGGTCAGGGTTTCGGTGGCGCTCATCGCCACGTTCGCCTCGTTGACGCCGGCCTCGCCCCAAATACCTTCCTTGAGGTCCGCGTTCGGCACGGCGGTGTACTGCAGCGGGTCGTCCGGCAGGGTGATGGTCAGGTGGGAGATCACCGACTTGTATTCGCGCGGCTGTTCCTCCGGCTTCACGACGATGAAGCGCTTCGGGTTGAACTCGCCGTTCGCGGAATCCTCGTTGCGGGCGATGATGGTCGAGCCGTCATAGCTCGCGTCTTTACCTACCAGAATCGTGGTGCAGGCCATAGTGTGATGGTGTCCTTTCTTTGTTGTGGTCACGCTCCCACTGGCGGGAGCTGGACGACGAAGTCGGACTGAAGGTGGTTTTGTACTGACCCACCCCCAGTCAGTGATGCTGACAGCCCCCGCCTGCGGGGGCTCATGTGGCTCACGCCTTGCCGGTCAGGAAGATGCCGTCGGTGTCGGGCACTTCACCGCTGTTGCGCAGCGCGTGCAACAGCTCGTTGAGCCAGAAGCCCTGATTCAAGCCGGGCAACGGCTTCTTGGTGGCCCACACCTGCAGGTAGTACTCATGATCCTTGTCCGGCGGCTGCGGACCGTTGTACCGCATGATCACCGCCGGGTCAGTGCTGCGGCCCAAGAACTTGGAGGCCGAGGAGTTGCACCCCTGCACGGTCTCGGGAATCATGGCCGGCAGCTGACGGGAGAAGTCCGGCGGGATGGCCAACGCATGCGAATCATTGAAGTCGTACATCAGCGCATCAATCGGCAGATTGGCCACGGACCAGTGAATCCACTCGAAGCCGCAGACCGGAATCGAATCCGGGTCCACGAACTCCCAGTGCAGGTAGCGGGCCTCGGGATCCACATCATCGATGTAGAACGGGAAGGAGACCACAGGCACGCCACCATTGAAATATTCAGGGGCCGCAGCCTTGGCGAAATCGTCCGGGATGACGGTGAAATCGGCGGAAATCTTCATACGTCCCAGTATCGCTCATATGTGTGACGTACTGGGGGCTGTGCGTTACGGGGTCTCTCCCCCAGTCTCGCTGCGCTCGACAGCCCCCACTCATCAGAGGGGGGCTAGTTGCGTCGGGTTATGAGATCAGGGCGCAGAAGAGGGACTCGAATACCAGTAGCGGGTTGCCGTTGCCGGCTAGGCGCTTGCGGGCGTGGGCCACTTCGTCCAGACGGGTCACGGCACCGGCCCGGTTCAATCGCACCGACAATTCGGTGATCGACGAGCGGTTCTCCAGGTTGATGAGGCCCACCGAATCCTCCGCATTGTTCTGCAGCACCGCCACATCTCGGTAGATGGAAGCGATGGAGTTCAGCGCACGATCCAATACGTCGCGCGTACGGCGGGTGACCAAACGCTTCACATCGTCTTTCTTGGCAATCTGGTTGAATGCGCCACGCAGTTTCGGCGGGATGCGGTCGCTCGGTGCCAGTCCGTTGATGCGGCGGAATTCCGCTTCCTGGCCGGCGGTGATGCGGTTCGCGTCTGCCTCGGCCTGGGCCTTGGCATTGTCGATAAGATTGCCGGCCAACAACACTGCATCCGAGGCACGGGCCAGATTCAGCACACCGACCACAAGTTCATCGCGGTCGGACATAACCCGTTCGTCGGTGGCGTACAACTTGGCGATGCCGATATGGCCTTCGGCGAGTCGGGCCGCACGCTGCGCCACTTTTGGCTCGACATTGGTGGTGGAGGTCAGGAATCCGGCCACCGCCTGGGTGGAGGGCACGGCGAGGTTCACGATGCGTGTGCGCGAGCGGATGGTGGGCAGCACGTCCTGGGCGCTGGGCGCGCACAGTAGCCAGATGCAATGCTCGGCCGGCTCCTCAATCTCTTTCAAGAGCACGTTGGTGGTGCGCTCAAGCATGCGATCCACGTCTTCGATGATGATGATGCGCCACGGTGCGGTGGCGGGCATCTGCTCGGAGGTAGTGATGATCTCACGCACCTGATCGATACCAATAGTCACCTTGTTCGTGGTCAGCACCGTGACATCCGGATGCGTGCCGGCAAGCACCTGCTGGGTGACGCGCGTGGGCTCAGCGCTCATGCCGTGATCCGGGCTTTCCAGCGCCGCCGCGAATGCTCGGGCCATGTTGGAACGGCCCGATCCGGGAGGTCCACAGATCAGCCACGACTGGGTGATCTGGCTCGGGTCGCCCTGCGCGATACGACTGAGCATGTCGATTACCGGCTTTTGGCCGACTAGTGAATCCCATACGCTCATGCGAGCTCCTTGATGTCGGATTCGATGGCAGCCCATACCGCTTCAATGCTCTGGCTCGCATCGATAACGCGGAAACGATTCGGCTCGGCGGCGGCCAAGTCCAAGAAGGCCTGGCGGGTGCGGGACTGGAAGTCATCACCGGCCGATTCCATACGGTCTTCCGCGTGTTCGAGGCGATGGTGGGACAGGGCTGGGTCCATATCCAGCAAATACGTGCGGTCGGGCAGCAGGTTGTTGGTGGCCCACATGCTTAAGGATCGAATCTCTTCTGGCGTGAGTTCGCGGCCACCGGCCTGATAGGCCAAGGAAGAGTCTAAATAGCGGTCGGTGATCACCACTTCACCGCGCTCCAATGCCGGGCGGATGGTTTCGGCAACGTGCTGGGCTCGGTCTGCAGCGAATAGCAGCGCCTCGGCGCGCGGTGCGATGTCGACGGCGCCCCCATCCACACCGTGCAACAGCAGTTGGCGAATGGCCTTGCCTAACGCAGTGCCTCCCGGCTCACGGGTAACGACCACGGTACGCCCCTGAGCCTCAAGATACGCACGCAGCCGCTCGACTTGCGTGGTCTTGCCCACGCCATCGACACCTTCAAACGAAACAAACAGACCGTTCATGCTATTGACCTTAGCGTTAGGCGCAGAGTTGCGCCCAACAGGCAGTTAAACCAGCTCTACCTCCGTTTCAAGGGGCTGATTTGGTCTTTTCTGAAGGTCTACTTCCGTTTCGAGGGGCTGTTGCCCAAGTAGACAACGTTCCAAAACGGCGGAATGACGTTGGCGCGGAGCCGTTCATACTCGTGGTTCAGCAGATGACCAGCCCCTTGAAGCGGAAGTAGATATTCTCAAAACGAGAAATCAGCCCCTTGAAACGCAAGTAGAGCAATAATTCCGCTCAGCCACGCTTGGGAATTACGGCGGGGCGCTCGTAGCCCTCGTTGGCGGTCAGCCAGTCGACGTCCTTTTTCACAGTGGCGGGGGTGGAACCGAGTTTTTCGGCGATGCGCTGGTTGGACCAGCCCTTGTTCGCCAACTTCTTGACTTCGGCACGGCGTTCGGCGCGCTTGGCCTCCTGCGCCGAAACCGCAGCCGAGGTACCGCCCTTCTTGCCCTTGCCGGCAACGGCCTTGGCGCCACCAGCACGCCCAGCACCGCGACGGCCACGGGTGGAGGGACCAGCCGCACGCTTTTCGGCGAGCAGTCGGAAGGCGTCATCAGGGGTGATGGATTCAGGCGTGTACTGACGCGGCACCGTGCGGTTGGTCTCGCCATCGGTGATGTACGCGCCGAAACGGCCGTCCTTGATGGTCACGTTCTTGCCGGTGTTCGGGTCCTTGCCCAAATCACGCAGCGGCGGCTTGGCGGCACCACGGCCACGCCCGCGGCCGTACTTGGGCTGCGAGAACAGTTCTTTGGCCTTGTCGATATCGACCGTGAAGATCTCGTCTTCCGAGGCCAGCGAGCGGGTCTCCGACTTGCCGTCGGCACCCGTCTTGGTCAGGTAGGGGCCGTAGCGACCGTTGTTGGCGGCCACCGTGCATTCGGATACCTCGCCGGTTTCGGCGTTGGTTTCCTCGTATGTGCCCACTTCGCGCGGCAGGCTCAGCAGCTTTAGCGCGTCTTCCAGCGACAGCGATTCAGGGCTCATCGTCTTGAACAACGAGGCCATCTTCGGGCGCGACGCGGCGGCGGCCGCGGCCTTCTTCGAACCCTTCTTGGCCGCAGAAGCACCAGCAGTATCGCCAGCAGCGCCAGCCGAAGCCTCAGCCGGCGGCACCAACGCCACATACGGGCCGAAACGCCCATTGCGCACCTCGACGGTACCGCCGGATACCGGATCAACGCCCAGCTCGCGCGGTCCACCGGAGTGGTTGTCGATCAAATCGCGGGCCACGGCCACCGTCAGCTCATCCGGCGCGATGGTGTCCGGCAGAGACGCGCGCTTCGGGTTGCCTTCGGCGTCCAGATGCTCCATGTCTTCCAGATACGGGCCGTAACGGCCGACGCGCACGTGCAGGCCGTCGCCGATGTCGATGGTGTTGATGGCGCGCGCGTCGATCTCGCCGAGCTGCGCGACCTGCTGTTGCAGGCCTTCGTGCGCCTCGTCGGCGTTGCGGGCGGCGCCCTCGCCGGAACCGAAGTAGAAGTGGGTGAGCCAGTCGCGGCCGGATTCCTCGCCGTGGGCGATGCGGTCAAGGCCGTTTTCCATCTCGGCGGTGAACTGGTAGTCGACCAGCTTGGGGAAGTTCGTCTCGAGCAACTTGGTCACGGAGAAGGCGAGCCAGCTGGGGATCAGCGCACGGCCACGCTCGTATACGTAACCGCGATCCATGATTGTGGAGATAATGCTCGCGTAAGTGGACGGGCGACCGATCTCCTTGGCTTCCAGCGTCTTGACCAGCGTGGCCTCGGTGTAGCGGGCCGGCGGCTGGGTTTCATGGCCGTCCGGTTCGATGTCGCTTGCCTCGACCTGCTGGCCGACGCTCATCGGCGGCAGGGAGGTGTTGGATTCGGAGGCGTCACCCCTGACGGCCTTGGCGTCCGTCTTGCCGGCGGCAGCAGCCTGGTCCGAGCCAGCCCCAGCGCCGGGAGCGGCGGCCTTGGGCTTGCGCCCCTCCCCCGTGGCCTTCATAAAGCCGGGGAATTCGATGACGGTGCCGGACGCCTGGAACACGGCCTCGCCCTCGGTGGGGCCGGCCGGCGCAGACAGGCGCACGGTGGCGGTGGAACCGGTGGCGTCAGCCATCTGGCAGGCAAGCGTGCGCTGCCAGATCAGCGTGTATAGGCGCAGCTGGTCGCCGGGAAGTTTGGAAGCCAGCTCGTCCGGGTCGTGGAAGCGCGAGCCCGCCGGGCGAATACACTCGTGGGCTTCCTGCGCGCCAGCGGTTTTGGTGGCGTACTGCTTGGGCTCGGCGGAGAGGAACTTGTCGCCGAAATGGTAGGAGACGGCGTTGCGGGCGGCGGTGATGCCCTCCTGCGACAGCGTCACCGAATCGGTTCGCATATAGGTGATGTAGCCGTTCTCGTACAGGCTTTGGGCCGCGCGCATCACGACGCGAGCACCCATGCCGAGGCGATTGCCGGCGGTCTGCTGCAAGGTCGAGGTGGTGAACGGCGGCTGCGGGCGGCGGCGGTACGGCTTGGTTTCCATCGACATCACAGTGAAATCGGCGGTCCTCAGCGCTTCAGCCACGGCAGTGGCACCAGCCTCATCAAGCTGGCGAACGTTCGCCGCGAACCCGTCCGGGGTCAGCTGGCCGTCGGCACCGAAATCCTTGGAGCCGGCGAGTCGCTTGCCGCCGAGCGCGATCATGCGGGCGGAGAATTCGGCACGCTCCCCCAGCGCGTCAGGCGCGGACAGCGTGGCGACGATATCCCAGTACGGTGCGCGCTTGAACGCCATGCGTTCGCGCTCGCGTTCCACGATCAGGCGGGTGGCCACGGACTGCACGCGGCCGGCGGACAGGCCTGGGCCCACCTTGCGCCACAGCACCGGCGACAGCTCATAGCCGTACAGACGGTCGAGGATGCGGCGGGTCTCCTGTGCGTCGACCATATTGCCATCCACATCGCGCGTGTTGTTCAGGGAGGCGTTGATGGCGTTCTTGGTGATCTCGTGGAACACCATGCGCTTGACCGGCACCTCGGGTTTCAAGGTCTGCACCAAGTGCCACGCGATGGCCTCGCCCTCGCGATCCTCATCAGTCGCCAGATAGAGTTCATCGGCGTTCTTCAGGGCCGATTTGAGTTCGCTGACCGTACGCTTCTTGTCGCCGTCGACAATGTAATACGGCTTGAACCCGTCGTTGACGTCCACGCCGAACTTGCCGAACTTGGCCTTGTCTGCCGCGGGCACCTGGCTGGGCTGCGCGAGGTCTCGGATATGGCCGACCGACGCCATGACGGTGTACCCCTTGCCCAGGTAGTCACCGATCTTGTGGGCCTTGGTCGGAGACTCCACAATCACCAGTTTGGTAGCCATACCCACTCCTTATGTATTGCGCGAAACACACGACGTTTCTGGCGTCATAATACTCATGAATCATGTCCAACTGCCAAATTCCGCCGTTGTGCCGGGCAAATTCGGCCGTTCGCACCCCATGTTTTACCGTTTGGGCGGTGCCGGCGGAGCGCCGATCAGACCCAGCCGGCTTAAGGGCGCTGCAGTGATCTGACGCAGGGCCAGCAACAGTCCGAATGCGAGCATGGCCACACCCGCAATGCCCACAACAGCGCTGACATTCGCCCCCTGAACCGCCCAGCTGGCGCTGACATTGAGCCCCGGCACCACCTGCCAGATCACATAACCGCTGTAGGCGAGCAACAGCAGGCCCCCGGTAATCAGCACGCTGCCGACGATTTGCACGCTCACTGAGGAGACGCGGCGACCCGGCTCGTCCATGCCGGACTTGCGCGTAACTGCCAGAGCGAGCAGGGCCAATCCCGCCACCAGCAGGATGGACATCGCCACATCCGAAGGGCGATGCCATTGTCCGTATATCACGGAGACACCGACGGTCACCGCCCAAACCACGCCGATGACGCCCGCCAAAGCTCGAACCGCACGAGGCACGGTAAGCAGCAGAATCACCGCACAGGCTGCGGCCAGCATCGTGTGACCGGAAGGCGCGGAATTAGCGGCAGGAGATTCAGTGTTGATGATGAACGGACGCGGCAACAGACCCTTGATACGGGTGACGGCCAAGCAGACCACGGCGAACACGGCGATTTGCCCGGCCAACCACCAGCGGCGTCGAATCAGCGCCGTAATAATGCCGATTGCGGCAATTGTGCAGCTGACAGCGATAACCAGCCAGGATTGTGCGACGGCGTTCATCACGCCGGTGGCCCAGGACGGTACATCGTTGTGCAGGTTTTTCCAGACCAGTTCGTCGTACGATTGTCCGTTTTCGGTAAACACGCACCCCCACCACACGCCGAAGCCGATAGCGATCAGGAGCAGACCGAATACCACGCACAGTACGCGGCTGGAGATTCGCGGGCGCACGGTAAGCGGGTCAAGCCGGGCCAAGCCACGGTCGATATCAGATGCCCCATCCGCATCGTCCATGTCCAGCGGCCTGAAATCCCGTAAGGAGCCTGATGTGGATGCCGATGCATCTGAACCGGAGACCGGGCCGAGCGCAGCCAATGGGTCAACAACGTTCGACGACGAGTCAGGCTGCGCTGCGCCTGAGCCGACCAGATTGACCGCCGCATGCGGGTCGCGAATTCTAGGGGTCTGTGCGTCATTCATACGTTCGACTGTACGGCCGCGCCCCGGACAGGGGACCACGCTAGTGCCAGCTCACAGCCAAATCCGCACATAAAGAAAACCTCCACACACCCGTCAGAGGCCACTTACCCTTGCTGCATTCCTGCCCTGGGGGAGTTGGGTGACATAGCGCCGCGTGGAGGCTGGGGATAAGTCTATGGAGACGTATGGACCAGCGCAGCGACACGAAACGTGCGCGCCGGGTCGCACGGCAGACCAACCAGCGCATTCAGGCAATATTCATGCAACATCAAGAAGCGTGCCCAATTGTAAGAATTCCGGAAAAAATACCGGCATAAATGCGTGTGGTTACGCTCACGTCAAACGATTGTTCAAGGCCAACAGTTACGGTGGACACCATGGCTTCTTATACTCGTCGTGCACATTCGGGAGGCAATGGCCCCGCTCTGAGGCAACCGCGCACCGCGCAAAGCAGAGCCGGCCACTCCGCACAGGAGGGCCCCTATACGCCCCAGGAGAGCCGTTCCCGCCACGCAAGCCACAAGGCTTCCAATAGCCATCGAGCCCCGAACAGGAAGAAAAAGAACACAGGAAAAGGCAAGCACCGTGTACTGAAATGGGTGCTGGGCATCTTCTTCTCCCTGATTGGACTGGGCTTGCTGGCCGGTATCGCAGTATTCGCATACCTGTACACCACCACCGAGGTCCCGCAACCCGAAAAGTTCGCGTTGGCCGAGAAAACCACCGTGTATTACGCGGACGGCACCACCGCGATCGGCTCCTACGCGGAACAGAATCGTGAAATCATCTCTTGCGAGGGGCTGCCGGACTACATCGGCAACGCGATTGTGGCGTCCGAAAACCGTACGTTCTACACGGATAAAGGCCTTGATCTGAAGGGCATCGCCCGCGCATTCATTAATAATGTGACCAAGGGCACGCGCCAAGGTGGTTCCACCATCACCCAGCAGTATGCCGAGCGGTATTACATGGGCGAAACCACATCCTATGTGGGCAAGGCGCGCGAGGCCATCATGGCCATCAAAATCGCGCAGACCGAATCCAAGGACGAGGTGCTGTGCAATTACATGAACACCATCTATCTGGGCCGCAACTCCTACGGTATCCAGGCAGCGGCCAAGGCATACTTCAATAAGGACGCCAAGGATCTGACGCTGTCTGAGGCGGCGATGATCGCCGGCATTATTCCGTCACCGTCCACGTGGGATCCGGCCGATAACGCCGATATGGCCAAATCGCGCTTCAAGCGTGTGCTGAACATCATGCAGGAGGATGGTTACATCACTGCCAAGCAGCACACTGATGCCAAGTTCCCGCAGACCGCCGCGGTGGCGCAGCAGAACGAATACGCGGGGCCGAACGGTTATCTGCTGGATATGGTGCGCCGCGAGCTGGTGCAGTCCAAGGCCTTTACCAAAGAGGATTTGGATACTGGCGGATACAAGATCATCACCACCATCGACAAGAGCAAGCAGGATCTTATGCAGTCCATCGGCGACACCCGTCTGGACGACATGCCTGAATCCCTGCAAATCGGCGGCATAGCGCTGGACCCGAAGACCGGTGAAGTATTGTCCGTATACGCCGGTTCAGATTATCTGTCCAAGCAGCTCAACAATGCCGATCAGGCCGTATTCGAACCGGGTTCGACTATGAAGCCGTTCGCTTTGCTGGGGGCCGCGCAATCCGGCGTCAGCTTCGATACGTTGTTCAACGGCAATTCCCACCAGCACTTCACCGGCTTGGATCAAGAGGTGAACAACGCTCTGGAGAACAACTGGGGCAACATCAATCTGTATCAGGCCACCGCCAACTCGGTGAACACGGTGTTCATGAACGTCAATGAGCATCTGACGCCGAAGCGCACGGCCGCAATCGCCCATGAAGCGGGCATTCAGGGCGATATCGATGAAAACTCCATGTACAACGTGCTGGGCATCAACGCCCTGACCGTGTGGGATTTGGCGCAAGGCCATTCGACCATCGCCAACAATGGCGTGAAGAACACCTTGCACATGGTGTCCAAAGTGCTTGATTCCAACAATAAGGACATGTACAACGCGCCCAGCAACGGCACCAAGGTGTTCGATGCCAACGACTGCGCTTTGGTACAGAAGGCCATGCAGGGCACCACCACGTACGGTACGGCGGCCGGCACATCCAGCATGTTGGGCCGGCCCGTCGCCGGCAAGTCCGGTACCGCCAACGACGAAATGGCTTCGTCGTTCGTGGGATACACCCCCAGCATGATGAATGTGTGGGCTATCTGGAATCCGGACGATAAGGGCAATCCGCAAGTGGTGCCAGCCTTCTCCGGATACGGCGTCTCTTCCACTGGATACCCCGCCCACCTGTTCCAGGAGTTCATGGCTCAGGCCTTGCAAGGCACCGAGGCGGAGCAGTTCCCGACCGCTAAAGACAACGGCAAGATCGGCGGCTCCGACGGCACTTGGGGCTTGGGCAAGGGACAGAGCAGCGGCCTGTCCAACAACACCAACAAGCAGTCCACCGAAGACACGCAGAAGCAGGCTGAGCAGGACGCACAGCAGAAGGCGGCCGAAGAGGAAGCCAAGAAGCAACAGCAGGCTCAGGAGTTCGCCCAGCAGTGCCTCGCCAATCCGAGCTATTCCACCGAGTGCCCGAATTATCCCGGCACCACTACCGGCGGAGATGGCAACGCCGGCAACAATACCGGCGGTGACAACGGGAACAATACCGGCAACGATAATGGTAATTCCGGAGGCACCGGCGGGAACACCGGCACCAACGGCGTCACCCAGTAGTAAGTAAAACACAGACAACAAGGCTCCCTCTGATGCAATCAGAGGGAGCCTTGTTTTTGCTCTGCTAGCGCTCAGCGCTTGCGCTGGAAACGGTTGATGGCGGAGATAATCGACTTCAGGGCGCTAGTGGTAATCGACGAATCGATGCCGACGCCCCACACGATCTGCGCGTCATCGGCCTCGCCGACCTGGCATTCCACGTACGAGGCGGCCATGGCGTCGGTGCCGACGGACATGGTGTGCTCCACGTAATCCATAATCGAGGCGTCAACGCCAAAGTTGGAAATGGCGTTGAGGAAAGCGGCGATCGGACCGTTGCCGATGCCGGAGACCTCGCGCTCCACGGGCGCATCGACCCCGACGTTCACGCCGCGGTCGAGCAGACGAGCCTTGAGCACGGTGTCGGAGCCATCCTCACCGGAGCTGACGGCCACCTTGAGCAGCTTCAAGCGGCCCCACGGCACGAGCGAGGCGTCATGAGTATCGCCCACAACCACACCGGCGGCGGTCATGCCGGACTGTTCGACCGGCAGGTACTCGTCCTTGAACAGACGCCAGATATCCTCGTCCTTGACTTCCTTCTTGGTCGTGTCAGCGTAGTTCTGCACGATCTTGTCGAATTCGATCTGCAGACGCTTGGGCAGGTCAAGATTGTGGTTGGTCTTGAGCAGGTAGGCCATGCCGCCCTTGCCGGACTGCGAGTTGACGCGAATGATGGCTTCGTACGTACGGCCGATGTCCTTCGGGTCGATCGGCAGGTACGGCACAAGCCACACGAAGCTGTCGAGATCGGCGCCAGCACGCTCGGCGGCCACCTGACGAGCCTCGAGACCCTTCTTGATGGCGTCCTGATGCGAGCCGGAGAACGCAGTGAACACGAAGTTGCCGGCGTACGGGTGACGCTCGGAAATCTTGATCTGGTTGCAGTACTCAACCGTCTTGCGAATCTCGGGCACGTTGGACAGGTCAAGCTGCGGGTCGATGCCTTGGGTGAGCCAGTTGAGGCCCAGCGTGACCAAGTCGACGTTGCCGGTACGCTCGCCGTTGCCCAGCAGGCAGCCTTCCACGCGGTCGGCGCCGGCCAGCACGGCCAGCTCGGTGGCGGCCACGCCCATGCCTTCGTCGTTGTGCGGGTGGAGGGAGAGCACCACGGAGTCACGGTCGTCGAGGTGGGTGGAGACGTACTCCACTTCGTCGGCGAACACGTTCGGCGTGGTCATTTCCACGGTGGCGGGCAGGTTGATGATCATCGGGTGCTCGGGAGTCGGCTTGATAACACCGATCACGGCGTTGCACACCTCGACGGCGTACTCCGGCTCGGTGCCGGTGAAGGATTCCGGCGAGTACTCGTAGTACAGGTCGATGCCCTTGGCCTCGTTCTCGAGGTCCTTGCACAGTTCGGCGGCGTCGGTGGCGAGCTTCTTGATCTCCTCCTTGTTCTTGCGGAACACGACCTCGCGCTGCAACACAGACACGGAGTTGTAGAAGTGCACGATGGCGCGCTTGGCACCCTTGAGCGCCTCGTAAGTGCGGCGGATGAGGTGCTCGCGGCACTGGGTGAGTACCACGATGGTCACGTCGTCCGGAATCAGCTCACGCTCGATGAGCATACGGATGAAGTCGGAATCGGTCTCGGAAGCGGACGGGAAGCCCACCTCGATCTCCTTGAATCCCATGGAGACGAGCAGGTTCCAGAAACGCAGCTTGCGCTCGGAATCCATCGGGTTGACGAGGGCCTGGTTGCCGTCGCGAAGATCGACGGAGCACCAGCGCGGCGCGCGCTGCAGTCGCTTGCCCGGCCACGTACGCTCCGGGTAATCAAACGGGATCTGCTTGTCGTAGGCGGCGTACTTGTTGTACGGCATACGACTCGGCTTCTGCGGATCGCCAATGAATCGCGCCGGAGGCAGCAGCGGGTCGTTGTTCCCCCCATTGGACGCCGCAGCCACTGCCGCGAGATCAAAAACGGATGATTGACCCTGACCCATTGTTCCTCCTTTACTGGTTATTGCGCGGGCCCTCTTGCGGACGCGACTGCGGCGTTGTGCCAGGGCGGCGCCGGGCCACGCGGATTTGTCAATACGCACGTAACATCCTACAGGCCGGTTCGGGCAAACCCGCGGGAAATGCCGTATCGTGGCATTTGCTTATGCACCTGGCTGACATGAGGGCACTCAGCGTCGGCGCCGGGCCACGCTTTGACTCCGGCACAACACCCCGCCTGCGATACCCCACCAGATGGCCCTCCATACGTCGGCGGCGGGCCAAATATTGGTACTGCACCGACAGCCAAACGGCTCAGCGTCGTCAGCGGACCAACTTATGGCGAAATACCGACTCTGGGAAAGCTTATCGTCGGCAAATTGCCAGGCTATGGCACACTACCGACGCTACGAGGCCCACAACCATCGGCAACGCGACAAATATTGGCCCACCGCCGACGCTAGCCTCTTTGAGCGTCGGCGCCGGGCCATTCTATGAATCAGTAACGACGCCAATGGTCTCAGAACGTCAGCATAGGGACGCTGTCTGGATCTCCACCGACGCTGCATGACAAAATCGCGGCACCATCAAGCAACAACACGGCTGCGGCACCCCGCCCTGCCCCGTCCCTTGCTGTGCCAGTCCTGTGAACGCGCGGGCGATCCGCCGCCCGGCAACATAGACTGAAGAGCTATGACGAGCTTGCGATTCCGCGAAGACGGCAGCTTCCGCGTGCTGCAAATGGCCGACGTACAGGACGGCCCCGATGTGTTGCCCGACACCATCCGCCTCATCCGCGAGGCCATCCGCGAAGCCGATCCGGATCTTGTGGTGTTCACCGGCGACCAGATCCGCGGCTATGATCCCGCCTACATCGACACGTTCCTGCGCCGCCGCGGCGAAGAGCCGGGCGCTCGCGTGCGCGCGGTCACCGAGATCGAGGCCAAAATCCGCGGGATCAAGCGTCACCCCGTAATTCGCAAAACATCCGATCGCGTGGCCGATCGTCTCACCGAAGCCGGCAAGCCTGTACCAGCCGCGCTGCTTGACCCCGATACCGTGACGAACGCCGTCGCCGCTGCCGGCGCCGATTCGACCGACGTGATCACGACTTCCGAAGTAGGCGATTCCGTTGAGACCAGCCCCACGCCCGAGACGGTTTCCACCCTCGTATATTCAACGCAATCCGGCAAGGCCAGCCCCGCACACGAGACGCCGGCGACCCTCGACGAACTCATGATTGAGACCCGCGAAAAGGTCCGCCGCACGTTCTCCGGTTTCCTTGGTCCGGTCGTCGAGGCCGGCGTGCCCTTTGCCGCCACCTACGGCAACCACGACTTCCAATGCGGCATTCTGGCCGACGAACAGGATGACATCTACCGCGAATACCCCGGCTGCCTGAACCCCGACGACAGTCTCGAGCCCGGCACGTTCGCGCTGCCCGTCGAGTCCTCCGATGGTTCCGGCCGCGTGGCCATGTCCGTTATGATGGTCAATTCAGGCGATTATGCCGGCAAACCCGAAGAAAACGACGCCCAATACCCGGCGTATGTGGTCAATCCGCGAGGACTCGACCTGGCCGACGCCGACGGGTACGGCACCCCCACCCCCAAGGCCATCGAATGGCTGGGGTCCGTCCAAACCGAGTTGGGCGAGCGCAATGGCGACGGCAAGCCCGTGCCGGCCATCGCCTTCCAGCACATTCCGCCGCAGGAATTCTACGATTGTCTGAAGGAAGTGCCCGCATGGACGCCGAACGCCGTGGAAGGCGCGCGCACGCACGCCGGGCGTTGCTATGTGCTCAACCATGAGGTCTGCCGCCCCGGCTCGCGGCTCGGCGAGGCGATCGGCTGCGCGGACGAGAATGTGGGCGAGGTGGATGCCTTGCGCGAGGCTGGCGGCTATTTCGCGCTGTTCTGCGGGCATGACCATAAGAACTCTTTCGTTGGTCATGTGCATGATATCGATCTGGGCTATGCACCCACGTGCGGGTTCGAATGCTATGGTCCCAAGTCGCGGTACCGCGGCATTCGCCTGTTTGAATTCCATGAGAGCAATCCGGCGGGCTATGTGACCCGCATGCTCACATGGGGTAATCTGGTCGGCCGCTACTCCAGCAACGAGCTGCGCGTCTGGTTCGAGGATCATTGCGTTACCGGAGCGGTCAGCGCACGCAACGAGCTGCGCCGCCCGCAGGTGTTCGCCGTGGTGGCCGGCGCGATGAGCCTTGGCTTTATAGCCATCATCCGTTCGCTGATCAAGGCCGCGCGCTAAACCTACTTAAACAGACTCACCCCGCGACGGGCCGTGCAATACGCGTTGCCCAGCCAAGTATGGCGGGAATTGGGCCAGACGGCTCCCAGTCGCGGTGCGTTCTGGCTCATCCAGATGCTCGGCACGCGTCCGTCTGCGGAGCGTGAGCCGAGCAGATTGAAGCCGTTCTTTTCCAGCAGCCACTCCGGGTGCTGGGTGGCGATGGCCAAGCCTTCCTCGAGGGTGAGCGGCAGGCGCTCATCGGAGTCAATAAGTTTGCGGGCCACATCCGGCTCGCGATTGACATAGCACGTGCCGGTGTGCGGATTGACGACCAGATAGAACGGGCCTTCCGGCGGCATGAAGCCGTCTTGAAGCAGGAAGCTGGCGATGTCACGCGGCGGCATGGTGGTGAAGCCTGCCATGCGATTGATGGAGGTTCGTGCAATCAGCGACTCAGGCGAAACCAGTTCACGCGTGGGCACCAGCAGGATGTTCGATCCCAAATCGGAATGCTCGAGCGCCCCGATCAGAGGTCGGGCCAGCGAGCGGAATGCGGCGGCGGAAATATCCGCCACATCCGGGTAGCCGAGAGCCACGATACGGTCGAGCTGTTTTTGGGCCTCTACTGATGCGATAGACATGGCTACCAGTGTAGAACATCGCCTTCGCTTCATTGGGCAGCCACCATCTGGGAAGACCACTGCCGTTGTTCCGCGTGTTTCGTACAATTGCATTGTTTTACGGCCACCCGCATGACGGCCGTCCGACGTAAGTAATCCATCGAAACCCAGAGGTCATAGAGGTCATCATGTCCGAAAAATTGAAGGTCGGCATCCTTGGTGCCACCGGTATGGTCGGTCAGCGTTTTATCACGCTGCTTGAGAATCACCCGTGGTTCGAGGTGGTCACGCTTGCCGCTTCCGCGCACAGCGCCGGCAAGACGTATGCCGAGGCTGTCGGCGACCGTTGGAAGATGGAAACCCCGATGCCCGAATATGTCAAGAACATGGTGGTCGTCGATGGCGACGATGCCGAGTCCGTGGCCTCTGGCGTTGATTTCATGTTCTCTGCGGTAAACATGCCGAAGGACCAGATTCGCGCCATTGAAGAGCGTTATGCCAAGACCGAGACCCCGGTGGTCTCCAACAACAGCGCCCACCGCTGGACCCCGGACGTGCCGATGGTGGTGCCGGAGATCAACCCGGAGCACTTCGAGGTGATCGAGCACCAGCGCAAGCGCCTGGGCACCACTCGTGGTTTTATCGCCGTCAAGCCGAACTGCTCGATTCAGGCCTACACGCCGGCGCTGGCCGCGTGGAAGGAATTCGAGCCGCGCGAGGTGGTTGTGAGCACCTACCAGGCGATTTCCGGCGCGGGCAAGACCTTCAAGGACTGGCCCGAGATGGTGGGCAACATCATCCCGTTCATCTCCGGTGAGGAAGCAAAGTCTGAGAAGGAACCGCTCAAGGTGTTCGGCCATGTGGACGCCGCCAAGGGCGAGATCGTGCCGTTCGACGGCGACCTCAAGATCACTTCCCAGTGCATCCGCGTGCCCGTGCTCAACGGCCACACCGCCACCGTGTTCCTGAACTTCGGCAAGAAGGCCACCAAGGAAGAGCTCATCGACCGTCTGGTGAACTACACGTCCAAGGCTTCCGAGCTGGAGCTGCCGCACGCACCGAAGCACTTCATCCAGTACCTCACCGAGGATGACCGCCCGCAGGTCAAGCTCGACGTGGACTACGAGGGTGGCATGGGCGTTTCCATCGGCCGTCTGCGTGAGGATTCCATCTTCGATTGGAAGTTCGTGGGTCTGGCCCACAACACCCTGCGTGGTGCAGCCGGCGGTGCCCTTGAATGCGCCGAAATGCTCAAGGCTCTCGGCTACATCACCAAGAAGTAGTTGAAACTGAGTCCGAAACTGAGAAAGCCCTCCGCAAGGAGGGCTTTCGTCGTATATACCGCAAAAACGCGGCTCAGTGGCTCAGCGGCCAGTACCGCCGTACACCACGGCTTCGATTTGATCGGCATCGAGACCGTATGCGGTGTGCAGCGCCTTGACGGCGTCGTTGAGCTGATCGAGCGGCACGAGCGCGGCGATACGAATCTCGGAGGTAGAAATCATCAGCACGTTGATGCCCTCATCGCTCAGGGCCTGGAAGAACTTGGCGGCCAGACCGGCATGGGTCTTCATGCCAACGCCCACCACGGCCACCTTGCCTACGGTGGTGTCCACATCGAAGGAGTGGTAGCCCAGCACTTCCTGCTTGTCGAGCAGTGTGTTCTGAACCTGCTTGACGGCCGATTCGGGCACGGTGAAGGAGATGTCCGCAGTGCCGACGGATGCGCCGGCCTGCACGATCATGTCCACGTTCACGCCGGCGGTGGCCAGCTCGGTGAACACCTTGGCGGCCATACCCGGCTCGTTCGGCACGCCACGCACGGTGGCCAGCGCCTCGGAACGATCGTGGGCAATGCCGGAAATCACCGGTGCCTCGGGGCCCAGGTCAGGGAACAGGTCGCCCATGGATTTCGCTTCTTCTTCAGTCATGTCTTGCCTTGTCTTGCTTGAAATTACTTACGATTATCGTTCGCTGTAGCCGCGCTCAGTCGAGGTTCGGCAGCGTGCGCGGGTCAATGCCGTCGGGCACCACCAATGTGCCGGGGCGACGGGAGAACGAGGAACGCACGTGCAGCGGCATGTTGAAACGCTGAGCGTACTCCACACAGCGCAGTGCCAGCACCTTGGAGCCGCAGGAGGCCATCTCCAGAATCGACTCATAGTCGATGGACGGAATGCGGCGGGCAGAAGGCACGATGCGCGGATCAGCGGTAAAGATGCCGTCCACGTCGGTGTAGATCTCGCAGATATCGGCACCGAGCGCCACGGCAAGCGCCACGGCGGAGGTATCCGAACCACCGCGGCCGAGCGTGGTGGCGTCACCCTTGGCGTTGATGCCCTGGAAGCCGGCAACGATGGCGATGTCTCCCAATGAGAGCGCGTTCTTCACGCGGTCCGGTCTCACGGCCTTGATGTGAGCCGCGCCGTAACGGGCGTCGGTGAAGAAGCCGGCCTGCTGACCGGTGAAGGAGTGGGCGCGGCTGCCTTCGGCGTGAATGGCCATGGCCAGCAGGCTCATGGAAATTCGCTCGCCTGCGGTCATCAGCATGTCCATCTCGCGCTCGGGCGGGTTGGAGTCGATGCTCAGCGCCTGATCGATAAGGTCATCGGTGGTGTCGCCCATGGCGGAGACCACCACGGCCACCTTGTTGCCCTTCTTTTCCGTCTCAACAACGCGCTTGGCCACACGTTTGATCGATTCGGTATCGGCGACCGACGAACCGCCGTACTTCTGCACGATGAGAGCCACTGCTGTCCTTTGTTCTTCTCTTAGGGGGAGTTTGCTCAATATTCTACGCAAACGCAACGATTATAAAGGTTGCCGCGTTCACCCCGCGACCCCGCGCCGACATGTGGACACGGGCATGGCCTACGTTGTTCAGCAAATATTCAAGTTTTCACCGGTGGTTCTTTGAGGCAGCCGCATCCATCCTTTGAGATTCGAGCGGTTAACTATCAATTACCGGCAAACGAAAGCAAACCGGCGAGGTTTCCGCAGACCCCATAACTGAATACCTTCTTCTTCCTCTCTCCTTTTCAAGGCCCGGTCCCGCAGCCCGGGCCTTTTCCTTTTGTGTTGGGAACGATGGGTCAAACGCACGATACGAGCTCACGGAGCAAGCGTGGCCAACGGCACTACCAATACCCCATCATCCCGGCGATAAGCGGCAGCCGTAGCGGTCAGCACCATCAAGAATGACGGACGGCCTTCGTGATCTTGATCAATTCTGTCAGCCAACTTTTTCAAATGGGCCGCCGCAATATCAACCTGCTTTTCTCCGAGCTTGACCTCAATGAGAGCCCATCGTCCATCATGCAGGCCAATGACCGCATCAGATTCCAATCCCGTCTTATCCCGATAATGGAACACATCTCCGCCAAGCGCATCAGCATACACACGCAGATCGCGAATACACATGGACTCAAACAGCAAGCCAAAGGTCTCGAAATCATTAAGGAGTTTCTCCGGGGTCGCGTGCAGTACCGCACAAGCTATCGACGGGTCGCTGAAGTGTCTGGTTGGGCTCGTTCTCACTGCAGTCTTAGAACGTAAACGAGGGTTCCAAGCTGGAAGATCTTCAGTTACGCAAGCTCGCGACAATGCATCTAAATAATCGGAGAGTGTACCTTCCGAAGGCGGTTCACCCTGCATATCCGCCGCGATAGTGGATTGCGACGCCTGAGAAGAAATATTGCGCGCATACGAGCGCATAATCAGACGCATCCAAGTTTTATTGCGCTTTATACCATCCATACGATTGATGTCAGAATCAAGTAGTTCTTCGACATAATCCGCGGCCATGCGCAAGGCAACATTTACTCGAGATTCGACTACTGCTTCAGGCCAGCCACCGCGGCATAGCGCAAACGCGGTGTTTTCAATATCGAAATCGGAGAAACCCGAAACATCATGGTTGCCATCGAACAACTCTCCCAACGAAACAACGCCCGTCGATTCCTGCGATTCAAATAAGGACATGGTACGCATGGTTAATCGGGCAATTCTTCCCACTCCGGAATGAGCTGGTTCCTGTTGAGGAGTCGCCGATCCAGTTAGGATGAATCGGCCACGACCGCGCCCTCGATCGATGGCGAAACGCACCGCGTCCCACAATTGCGGGGCCATCTGCCATTCATCAATGAGTCTCGGCTCCTCACCTCGCAGGATGAGAGAAGGCTTTGTATCAGCCAAGGCCAACAGCGTAGCACTGCGATCCGGGTCCTGCATGAAGACCTGACTCGCCGACTGCCTTTCTGCCGTTGCAGTCTTGCCACACCATTTTGGACCTTTAATCTGAACGGCACCAGAAGACTGCAATGCCTGAGTCAGCAACCCATCAGCCACTCGAGGAAGGTACTCGCCACGTTGAATCTCCGAGCTCTCCACTGCCATATGTGCCCTCCCGCAAACCGTCGAAACATCAACCTATAAATCACTCTATTGCGGAAGTTGGACCATTCTAATTGTGGAAGTTGGACTATTTTCGTTGTGGAAGTTGGACCATTCCTATTAGGGAAGTTGGACACTAGATTACGAACTAGACTTTTCCTTTTTGCAGCAACAGTGCCACCAACACGATGGGCGTCATCACCGCCTATCGCCAGACCCTTTTCCTTGACCTAAAAAGAGAGATGCCCAGACAGTGCCATCTTTTCTCTGATCACACTAGCCAATTCGGAACGCAGCGGCGAATCCGTGATCCGCGCATCCTCTGCAACCGCGCCTTTGACGTTCGGCAATCCGGCGAACAAGCTTTTGCTCAGGCGCTCTTCGCGATTCATTTCTTTGGTCGGAAAACAGAATACGCGGGAACGCCCCTCACGCCTACGAAACCAACGGCTCGACGACGAACCGACATCCACGAAAACAGCAATAGCGCCTCTTTTATCGAGGTAACATATTCCCTCTTTATGCATTCATACCCCCCTATTTGAAAGCTCTGCCAAATATCGCCGACGCTGCGACTTATCATGTTGCCATACTTTGCAATCCTTTGCATCCCCTTGCATCTCAACGGCTTGTCCGAAGTAAGCCGCATCACTGACAGCCGTAGCAACGTTGTTCGTATCGCATTTTCAGACTTCTTATGCCCCCTACATTGCCCCTATATGGCCCCGTCGGCATGTTGCATGAAAGGCTTGGTGCGGAGTAACGTTTCGCAGTGTGGCGCGTGCGGTGTTGCCATTTGCGACAGCACCTATGCCATGCACGACTAAGACGGACCCGGCCGTCTTGTATAAGCAAATCATGAGCAGATCAAGCGAAGGAACAGGCGACTATGGCATTGCTGCATCGACGTTCGACGAGTAAGCGTGCCTCACAGAAAATGTGGGAAAACAACGCGGCCATGCCGGATGACGCATCTGCAAATGACAACGTTTCCTCAGCGCGGCCCGAGCCCGCAGCATTCGTTCCAACACCATTTGACGAAGTCATCGATATCAGCGATCTCGTGGCCGAGCGCCGACGCCTGCAACGCAACCTGTGGGCGATGCGCATCATCACCATTGTGCTGCTGATCGCCGCAATCGCCGTGGCCTGCTTCCCGCTAGCGTTGCAATTCGAGTCCGACCGCAACTTGGCCGCCACCACAGCCACCACGGCCAAAGAAGTAGCTGGCTGGCCTTACCCGCAGGCGGAAGACAAGCTCACGGCGGCCCGCGCATACAACAAGAAGCTCGCTGAATCCGGCCAGCCTATCTTGGGTGAAGCCGTCGATCCGTTCGCCGCCGCTCAAGGAGGATCCCAAGCCAGCGGCGAGGATTCCGCCTCAAAGAAAGACAAGGAATACCAGTCACTGCTTAATACCGGCAACGGCGTGATGGGCACAATCAAGGTGCCCAAGCAGTCCATCAATCTGCCGTTTTATCACGGCACTTCCGAGGAAGCACTGGCTTCTGGTGCCGGCCACTTGTACGGCACGTCGCTGCCGGTGGGAGGTAAATCCACCCATTCGGTCATTACCGGGCACCGCGGGTTGGTTGAAGCGCTGATGTTCACCCGTTTGGACGAGGTGAAAGAGGGCGACTTCTTCTACATCGAAGTCATGGGCGAAACTTTGGGCTACAAAGTGGACCGCATTTCGGTGATTTTGCCGGATGACACGTCGAAGCTCAAGATCGTGCCGGGTGAGGATCGCGTCACTTTGATGACCTGTACGCCATACGGCGTGAACACGCACCGACTGCTTATCTCCGGGCACCGCGTGGCGATTCCGATGCCGGCCCCCGAGCCGAATGACGTGCTTGACGCGCGCAATATCGCCCTTGGTGTTGGTCTAGGCATACTGGCGGCAGGACTGTTCATTATCTGGTTGGCACGACGCCACAAGGCCGCGCGCATCATCCGCCACGGCGCATTCTGGCCGTGGATGCGCCGCAAGGGCGAAAGCGCCAATGATACGCTGGCTTAGGCCTCGCGCCGACCGGCCAGTGCCCTGCCCAGCGTGATTTCGTCGGCATACTCCAAGTCGGAGCCCACCGGCAGGCCACTGGCAAGTCGGGTGACCTTGACACCTACGGGTCGCAATAGCTGGGTCAAGTAGCTGGTGGTGGCCTCGCCTTCAATATTCGGGTCGAGCGCCATAATCACTTCCTTGACCTCATCGCCTTCTAAGCGTTTGAGCAGACCGGGAATACGCAGGTCGGCAGGGCCAACGTTGGCCATTGGGTTGATTGCGCCGCCGAGCACATGGTATAGGCCGTGGTATTCGCGCGTGCGCTCGATGCTCATCACATCCTTGGGCTCTTCGACCACGCAGATCACCGAACGGTCGCGTCTCGGGTCGGCGCATACCGGGCAGGGGCTGGATTCGCACACGTTGCCGCAAATATCACAGAAGCGGATCTTGGCCTTGACCTCTTCGATGGCCTCGGCCAAATCGCGCGCTTCATCTTCGGGCGCGGACAGCATGTAGAAGGCGATACGCTGCGCGCCCTTCGGCCCGATGCCGGGCAGCCGCCCGAAAGCGTCGATCAGTCGTTGTATTGCGCCGTCATAAGCAAGTGCCATGGGTATTCCTCGTTATTCGTCCTCATTATTCATCCGAGTGCTTCTTGGCAGGCTGGATGTTCTTGGGGTTCTTCGGATCATCTGCCGCGAATTGCTCGACTTTTTTGACCTCGAATAGCTTTTTCAGATCGTCGAGATTCATGGCCGTCGCCTCGCCGAGCGACTGGTCGCTCATCGAGTATTCGTCATCCTCGGCCGCGACTTGCGGTTGTGGTTTCGGCTGGGGCTGGGGCTGGCTATTCCACGGGTCGGCATTCGGGGTCGGCTGTGCGGGTTGCGGTTGATTCCACGGGTCACCGTGCGGGGTGGCCTGCGGAGCCGATTGTGGAACTGCCTGCGGTTGATTCCACGGGTCATCGCCGGCAGCCGGCTGCGGAACCGATTGGGGCTGGTTCCACGGGTCATCGCCCGACATATTGCCCGACACTGTCTGAGGAACCGAAGAAGCCGGAGTCTGGGACTGAGGCTGATTCCACGGGTCGTCTCCTGGCTGCGGAGCCGCCTGAGCATGGTTCCCCTGCGGTTGATTCCACGGATCATCGTGAGGAGACTGCTGATATGGCTGGTTCCACGGGTCGGCTTCGGCCGGTTGCGACGCCGGTGAGACCGCGGCCTGAGACTGCGTCTGATTCCATGGATCGTCGCTCGCGCCGGCAACTGCCGTAACGGAAGATGCGGTGGCTGGCTGCCCAGTGGACTGTCCAGTGGGTCCAGCGGACGCAACGGACGCAGTGGGTGCAACAGGAGCAGCCGGAGCGGCCCACGGATCAACACCGTCACTGATGTCCGGAACCGCAACATGCTTCTTGTGATGCTCTTCGGGCGCAGGCGTAGCAGCGGGCTCGTTAGGCGCGAACCCGTCTGCAGATTGCGGCGAAGCGTTGCTTACGGCCGGCTTGGCCCAAGGGTCATCGTCACTCCAGTTCTTCGCTGCCGTGGATGCACTGGATTGTCCGGCTCGATGGCTGTCGTCTGCGTCCTCGGCTTGGCCTGTTGCAGTCGGCTTCGGAGCTTTCGTCTCGCTCCCCATATGAATGCCCAGGCTCGCGCCCAAACTCGACGCGGCCAATCCAGCCTTGGCCATGGCAATCTGCTGCTTGACCTTGGCCAATTGCTCTGGGCTCATACGTTTGACGGATTCGACTCGCTCGCCATTCGCCGCGACCGCAGAAGGTGCAATAACCGCATTGGCGCCGAACTCGTTGCGCACGGCATCCATCACCACGGCCGCCGCCTTCTTACCGCTGTTATCCACGGCCAAGGCGAAAGCGTGCTGGCTCAGCGACTTGTCGAACGTCATCGACAAGCAAGGCAGACCCTTACGGTTGGGGCCGAATTTTACGGTCGGCACCTTGTCTCGTGACACATATTCACGAATGGTTTCCGGCAAAGCGGCGACGGCTGCATCCCACTTCTCGTCGATGGACCGATTATCCGATGCCGCAGGCGAGGTCACCGGTTGAGCCGGGACGGCCGGCGACGCGGCGGGCGCGCCCCACCCGGCATTGGCGGCAGGAGCGGCACCGGCAGCAGCAGTTGCTACAGCAGGTTGCACAGACAGAGAGCCCGCGGGTCGGTCGCTGACCGGGCCGTTGACAGGGCCATTGCCTCCAACAGATTCATGGGAAGCGGTGCTCTGAGGCGCGGCTGCTTGCTGGTTGCGTGCAGCACCGGAGAATCCGCCATGTGAGGCTCCGGCAAACCCGCCTCGCGATGCGCCGGCAAAACCACTGGCACCCATACCGGAAGCGGCTGGCGTAGTCGAAGTCGAAGAAGCAGCCGCAGGCGGCATACCAGAAGAAGCTGGCGCGGGAGCGGCTGTTGCAAAGCCTGATTCACTGCCGGCCAACAATCGCGCGGCCAGCAGTTCCAAGCGCATACGCGGAGAAATGGCTCCGGTCATGGCACCCAACGTAGTGTTGATGATGTCTGCCATTGCGGTCAGTGCGCCCAGTCCCAGCGCCTTGGCTTGGCGGTGCAGATCGTCCATATCCTCGGCCTCAGCCGTGTCGGACAGCACGGATTCCGCACGGTCCCCGGCCAACGTAAGCACCAGCAGATCACGCACACGAGCCAGTAGGTCTTCGACGAATCGTCTCGGATCGAATCCGCCGACCACGACTTTCTGGATAACGCCGTACAGGGCTTCGCCGTTGTGATCGATTACCGCATCCACGGCCTCACCGATCAGTGCCTCCGGCGTGAAGCCGAGCAGGGCTACAGCGGCATCATGGGTGATAACGCCTTCGACCGAACCAACCATCAGCTGGTCAAGCACGGACAGGGTATCTCGCATGGAGCCGCCACCGGCGCGCATCGCCAGTTTCAGCACACCGGGCTCGGGCTTGATGCCTTCCTTGTCGCAGATCGTCTCCAGGTAGGGACCCATGACTTCCTGCGGCACCAGACGGAACGGATAGTGGTGGGTGCGCGAACGGATGGTGCCGATCACCTTGTCTGGTTCGGTGGTGGCGAAGATGAACATCACATGTTCAGGCGGCTCTTCAACGATTTTAAGCAGCGCATTGAAGCCCTGCTGCGTGACCATGTGGGCCTCATCGAGAATGAAAATCTTATAGCGGTCGCGCGCAGGGGCGAAACCAGCGCGTTCTCGCAATTCTCGAGCATCATCCACACCGTTGTGCGAGGCCGCATCGATTTCGACCACGTCGATGGAACCCGGACCGCCGGTGGCCAGGTCCTTGCAGCTTTCGCATTCGCCGCAGGGGTGGGAAGTCGGCCCTTTGGCACAGTTGACGCAACGGGCCAGGATACGCGCGGAGCTGGTTTTGCCGCAGCCTCGCGGCCCTGAGAACAGATAGGCATGTGTGAGCTTGCCCTCGTCCAAGGCGCGCATCAGCGGGACCGTGACTTGGTCCTGGCCGATGACCCCTTCGAAGGTGTCCGGACGATAGCGACGATACAGTGCAAGTGCCATAGCTACTAACCTACCTTTGCCCTCAGAATTAACCGATAAAAAGTCAAGATAAACCGGGCTCATAGTTGCCGAATCGGAAAACTCTTTATATTCCAACGACATTCACCTGACAACGGTTACCGCATTTTTATTGTTATTAACCGCTTTCTTTGTATTAACATAGTGTCAATAACGGTTGTGGTCAGGAGGCACCCATGAGCGATACCCTCGACGAGAAACGCCCCACCCGCGGCGATGCCCGGCGCGACGCCATCGTGCAAGCCGCGCGCAAGGTGTGTCTGGAAAAAGGCTTCTCCAAAATCACCGTTTCCGACATCGCAAGCGAAGTCGGTATGACGCGTTCGCTGTTCTACCACTACTTCGAAGACAAGGAAGCCGTAGCTGACGCAGTACTCGATAACGTCATCGACGAAATCCTCACCACGTTGAAGCGGTGGAACCAAGCGCGCGAAACAGGCAACGTGAACAAGGCATTAGACGACATCGTGCATGTGCTCCGCTCCCTGATCGCCGACGAGAGCCCCTTCTCAAACCGTATGATCCAAGACGGCAACGCCGAACTGTATATCAAGTTCATTGACCGCGCGGCGGACCGTATTGCCGACTACATTGCCCAGACCACCGTACGTGATTTCGAGCAGATGCATGGCCTGCCAATCACCAACGTCCATGAGACGTTCTTCACACTGATTGTGGGGCTTATCTCGCTGATTCGCTCGCATCCGAACATCAGCGACCGAACCATCAAAGAGGTCATGGCGCAGACGCTGCATATCGAAAGCTATGTCGTCTGAGGTCTGACGGCCATTGGCTCTGGTACCGCTCTCCCGCACTCCCCTCAGTCCGCTTCGCGGCCAGCTCGTCCGCAATTGCGGACAGCCTACGGCTGACTTTCTTCTGGTTCGACTATCGTCGAACCCTCGCCTACAAACAGCCCACTGGGCTGTTTGCTTTACGGCTCAGCCTAATGAGGGGAGCCAATATAATCGGGTCACGCGAACTGGCCGGTCACGGGATCGCGACCATCTCGGGCAATGGCGTTGAGCACTTCCTGTCGGGAATCCACCTCACGGGCGGCTACGGCCGGCGGCACTAGCACGCGCAACGCGCAGTCCTCGGCCACTACCCTAAATGGCAAATGCCCGATATATTCGCCGTCCGCCATCAGCACCGGCGGCTCGTCTCCTTCCGTTGCCCGCGTGACTTCGATTTCACGGATACGTTTCCAGCCGAACACCTTTGAAGCAAGTAGCTTGCCGTTATAGGCATTCGAAATGGCCACCGCGCATTCGCCGAAGTTCGGCACGTGGTCCATCCACACCAGGTCCAACAATCCATCGGAGAAGCAGGAGTACGGCGAGACCTCAATGCCGCCACCGATATGCCTCGAATTCGCAATCGTCAGCAATGGTGTGATGATGTCTCGTTCATCCGTGGTCCCGTCCGCCAATGTGGCTTTGATGTGGTAACCATAACGCTTCATATGCGTCAGCTCCACCAGCACCGCCGCAAAGTAGCGCATGGTGCCGGTCGGCAGATGCGAATGATTCGCACGGTCGTTGATGCTCGCGTCAAGACCACAGGACAGCATGCCCGCATAGCACCGGTCAATCGGATGCTCGGCGGACTTGCCCTCCTGGTACTCGTACTCCTCGCCAGTGGAGGGATCCACGGCATAGCCGCCGTCCAAAGAGGTCACGCGTCCCATGTCCACATCGATGTGTGATCCACGCACGATAGCACCGACGATACCTTCCACTGCGGTTTCGATACGGTTGACCGGCAGCTTCAGTCCTCGTGCGAAATCGTTGCCCGACCCCGTGGCCACGATGCCCAACGGCTTGCCACTGCAGCCCACGGCGTTCGCTCCAAGTGCGATCATGCCGTCGCCACCGACCACTACGAGATAGTCGTACTCGTGCGCGCGTTCACGCGCCTGATTCAGGGAATCGTCGAAACTCGTGCCGGTGATGTCGATGACGTCGAAGTTATGGGCACGGCCGGCTTCCTCCAGCAGACCCAATACCTGCGCGTCCACCTTAGCGCCACGGCCTTTATCGGAAGTGGGGTTGCCCACCATGGCCACCACGCGACGGCGCTCGTTGCGTTCACTCTCGCTCATGCTCTCACCTTAGCCAAAGGCCCAGAAGCCCGCCAGAGTATCGGTGCTTTACGGTCCATTATTGTGATAATTGTCTCCTTCCGTACAACTCACCGGTCCGGCCCGAGCCATCCGCTCCACGGATGATGCCACCAGGACCATGGTTTCCACCTTGATGGTTACCAACACGTCTTCATCCCGCACGGAGCAGGAGCCCAAAACTACACCATTCGCTTCAGCCATGTTGGCGGCGAGCGCACATGGATCACCGATATCCGCATGCCACAGCGCATACGCGGCGTCAAAGGCGATAAGGTCGGCGAGGGAACGCGCTCGGTTCTGGCAGATCATGAGGTTGCCCACACTTGCCGCCACCGCGAGCGCAATGCCCACCACCATAACCAGCATGGCTCCGGCCATCGTGCCCGATCCCTCCTCATAACGCATTCCCTGCACCGCAGTTCCTTTCTGTTGCGGCCGCCCAGCCAGCCGACCGTTATTGGCTTATCGCCGTAGCGTTGCCGGTAACCCGCGTTGGAGTTACATCCAGCGGACCGGGCAATACCGAACATTCGACCGTCACACTCGTCGATTGGCCGTCGTGGGCAATGCTGACGCGGGGATCTCCCCCTGCAACGTCCGCAGCTATGCTGCGCGCGGATGATTCGTCACCGGTAACCACAAACTCGCGTGCAGCCGCCGTCGCGGCACTTTGACAGTCCATGGAAACGATGACCACACGTCCTATTGCCAATATCAGCCCGGCGATGGCGATAACGCTGGGCAATACGATTGCGAATTCGGCGGTGGCCGATCCCGTGCATAGGTCTGGCGGCAGTCTGGCGAGCCGCCACCGGCATGTCATGGTCTTCATGGCTGTCACCCGACTTTCAGAGCCTGTTTGATGATGTTGGTCAGCAACGTCTTGATGGCATCCGACTTCAGGATGGCGACCAGCACCGCCGCAAAGCCTGTAGCCGCAACGAGTACGACTGCGTATTCCGCAGTGGCCGCGCCTTCTTCGGGCTCAGCCATGAGGGTGCGGATGCGTGCGTCCATGAGGCATAGCCGTTCTTTCGCCTTGGCGTTCAGCGTGGCCACACGAGCCTTGCTGTGCGCAAAGATGCCGGCCTGCCCGTCGACGATGACGGGGATAGGGGTATTCATTGGCGTTCCTTTCGGTAAGGAGGGGAAGCTGCGCAGTGGCTTCGCACCTTCCCCATGCGTGTGTGAGTGGTTGGCCCCCGCGCCGGGTTGACGCGGGGTGCATACCACTGTGGACTATCAACGCTTCATGCACCAGGGAAAACGGGGTATGTGGTTCTAGCTTGCCGAGTTATCCACACCTCGACGTGTCGTCCACCACCAATGTGGATAACCAAACGCAGCCAAGTACAATACCGAGCAATACAACAAGATCCAGCCTAAGCGCACTCAGTTCACGCCTATATTCACATCATGAAGGACGCAATCGCCGGAATGACTCCTACCAGCACGAATGCCGGCAGAAAACATAGCCCTGTAGGCATCAGTAGCTTTACCGACAGCTTCGCGGCATTCCGTTCGATGGCGGCACGCTCGTCACGGTCCAGCTGTTCAATGGCGGATTCGAGGCGCACGCCAGGCATATCGCCATGCGTCCATGACGATTCCAAAGCCGATTGCAGCAGGCCAAGATCTCGTTGCGTTCTGCTGGTACGTTTTCCGGATGAACTATCAGCTGGCGCACCCTCATGCTGAACAGCCATAGCGGCATGCCACGCATCAGCCCAGGGAACCCCTCTGGCCAGGGAGCTCCCGACCTCGCTCATGCGAGCGCCGCAGTCGCCGCCGACGGCTTTGCCCACCATGTCAAGCGCCCGGGGAATCGAGGAGCCCTGACGCAAGGACACCTGCAACATACGCAATATGAGTATGGTCCATGACGACCCGCAATCATGCGCTACGGCCGGCTCCTCGCCCGGCAAGCGGCTGTCATGACGAGACAGAGCCTTATACAGCCAACCAGCAATCGCCGCACAGCCTGCCGCGGCGTGTACCCACACCGTACTCATAATCCGCTGCCTTTCAACAATGCCCGCATCCATGCCAAGCCGGCAGCATAACAACATCCTCCCAATGTCAAGCAGACCACACCGCGTGGCGATCCAAGCAAGAACGCCAATGGTCTAGCTCCCAGAAGCTCGCCCAATGCCACAGTGACGGCCGGAAGCGCGCTCAGCAGCCCCACAGTGGCTTTAGGAACGGCACATGCTTGCGATCGCAAGTTCTGCATCAGCCTCATCTGCCGGTAAGCAGTCAATACCGCTTCCAGACATGGCACCGCTTGGCAACCGAGCTCATCGCTCAAAACCGCTGCGGCGGCGACCCCGCGTGCAGCTTCAAGTACCTGCGCTGGTGATTCGTCGGGCAGACGCCGCTGTTCGAACACCGTTATGAGCCGTTCCACAGTAATGCGCTGAGTGGCGAAGCGTCTGCTGGATTGTTCCTCGAATGCTTCAACCAATGTGCCGCCACCTCGCAATCGCGCGATGGCGGACGTAATCACCTGCGCAACGCCCACGCGAGGTGAGCCGGCATATCGAGGTTCGTTTATGGCTGCGGAATCGACCGCACGCCCGCGGTAAGCCAGCCGATACAGCCTCCCGGACTTGTTCCCCGGCCATATCAGCACGGCGAGCGCCACCAGAACAGCACACCACATCATCACCCACCACCACTCGGCCCGGGAACGATGCCCCATCGTTCAATGAAGTGCCCCCATTCGGCGGCATACCGAGGAGGATGGCAGCCATTCCATACCGCCAGCGGTGTTCCTGCCAGTTCACCATGTGCTACACGCAGTTCGCCGATCTGCGTGATACGCCGCTGTCCGTTCACTCGCTCCAAATGCACCACCGCGTCGAAAGCGCCTGCCGCCAGCATGGCCAACGCCTGTGGACTGACTCCGGCGAGTAATCCAAGCGAAATCAGCCTGGACGGTACTCGGTTCACGCCGTCCGCATGCACAGTGGTCATGCCACCGTGATGACCAGAATTGAACGCGCGCAATAGGTCGACGATTTCCGCGCCACGGCATTCGCCCAGCACCACGCGGTCGGGGCGCATTCGCAACGTCGCTTTGACCAAGTCCGTCAGACTTATGGCTCCGACGCCCTCCACATTCGCCTCGCGCGTTACCAACGACACATGATCGCCACGCCCCAGTTCTCCCAGTTCACGAACTTCCTCTACGGTGACGATGCGCTCGTTCACATCGCATTGCGCCAGCAGCGCCTTGAGCAAGGTGGTCTTGCCCACGCCTGTTCCGCCGGTAATCAGCACTGTGGCATGTCTGCGCACCAGTCCCACGAACATCGGCAGCCAAGCAGCCGGGAATACACCTAATTGGCTCAGATGTCGCAACGATGCCATGGTCCTGTCAGGGAACCGTATGGAGATTGCGGCACCTTGTGGCACCAATGGGGCAATCACCGCATGCACGCGGATGCCGTCTGGACTGGCGGCGTCCGCTATCGGGCAGGCATCATCCAGTCTGCGCCCAAGCTGCGCGCACAGTTGGACGGCGTATTCTCGAACTACTTGCGGCGAGCGAAACGGCACACGCAATACTGTTTCTCGCATGCCGTTGCCGCGGTCCGCCCAAACGCGGCCATCACAGGTCACCGCCAGATCGGTAACCTGCGGGTCGGATGCCACATCATTCAATAGACCGAAGAACACAGTTCTGGGCACTGCGCCGGGCTCATCAGCCCGAGTGATTACGGCAGCCATACCGCATCACCGGTCCTTGCAAGAAGCTCCCGAAACCGGGCGAATGGCCTGCTCGACAAGATCGGCAAGCAAGCTCACGGCTTTGCGGCTGCCTTTGGTCACCGATCTGATGCCGAGGCCTTCCAGTACGTCTCCACACAGATTGACACTTGGTTTGACAGGCCCCAATACCGTGGCAGTCAAATAGTCCTGCGCCTCACCAATACCCACGTGGCCTCTCCCACGTGGAGCGCCACGTGGTTCCACGCCGACGATATGTGGCGCTTCACAGCCCCATGAATCCAGTCTGGACCGGTGCGACTTGGCTCTGGCCAGCCCCATCACCGACAATTCCGCGGCAATCACCTGCATGCCACTGCGCAGATCGGGTACGGTCTCAATGAGTCCACCCTGACCGGCATCTACGATGACAACGTCGTTCGTTTCCGCCAAGGCTCGAATGGCCGCTTGAACTTCCCACCAGTCAGGCTGGCGCGCGCTCCAAGGGTCATAGGGAAGTACTCGCACACCCTCCCACATCATCAGCTCATGGTTCATCGCATCGCCCTCGATGCGGCCGAGGGGTGCGTCGACTTGGCTGAATCGTAAACCCGGCTCTCGTTCCACACCGAGCAGCAGGTCAAGGCATCCGGCCACGAAATCAGCGTCTATGAGAGCACAGCTGTGTTCACGTCTCGCCAATGTCCATGCAAGCATGGAAGCCATGACACTCAGCCCCACGCCTCCATGACCTGACGTCATCGTCACAATGTTATGGAAGCTGGTGTCTGTAGTTAGGGCGAGTGCCGGAGCCTCGCCCGATCTCTGCCGTTCGCATGAGGCCAACGGCCTGGGCGGCGGAGTGTAGTAGCGATGCGCTGGAATCGGCGCATCGTCCGTGGGCAGCGGAATGCCCGGAGGTGCTACCGCTGGCGAGGTGATCCTACGCGCCACGCGGGGTGTGGTGTTGCTATTCATAAGCCGATTGAAACGTGTCCGAGTTCAATGCTCAACACGAATCGACCATTGTGGTTCTAGCTTGCTGAGTTATCCACACCCCGGCATGTCGTCCACGACAAATGTGGATAACCACGCTGTTGTTTCACGCCCATCTCATGCAGAAAAGGCCCTGACCTCATATGCACAGTCAGGGCCTTCATTTTCACGACGATTCCTTATGCGGTAATCTACATTCCTTGCTTACTTATCGAGGTTCTTGATGCCGTCTTCCATGACGTCCAACTGAGCATCGGTCACCTTGGCCGGCTTCTTCTTGCCGAACTTGGCCTTGAGCAGACCGATGATGGTCGGGGCGAGCGAAACCAGCAGAATCAGCACGATCACCAGTTCGAAGTGATCCTGCACGGCCGGAATGTTGCCGAAGAAGTAGCCCAGCAGCGTGAACAACGTGGACCAGCACAGGCCGCCGAGCACTGAGAACGGCGTGAAACGGCTCCAACGCATACCGGAAATACCGGAAATGAACGGCATGAACGTACGAATGAACGGGAAGAAGCGGCCCAGGAACACAGCCAGCGGGCCCCACTTTTCAATCATGCCCTCGGTTTTGGCCAGTCGCTCAGGAGTCAGCGCCTTCACCTTGCCGGATTGGATAATACGGCGGCCAAAGAAATGACCGATGAAGTAGTTGCACTGGTCGCCGATAATCGGCGCGCACCAAACCACCGGCAGCAACCAGAACAGCGGCAGCGCGGCCTTGCCGGTCGCAGCATCCGGGGCTGCGAACACGCCGGCCGCGAACAACAGCGAATCACCGGGCAGGAACGGGAAGAACACCACGCCCGTTTCGATGAATACGATGAGGAAGATGAATCCGAGGGTCGGCGCCACGCCCATGGCAATCCAACCGGCAATCGCGGCACGCGGATCCTTCAGCAGTTCGATGATGAAATTAACGAAGCCCATGTGTTTCCTATGAGTCCTAAATCTTGTATTGAGCTGCCAGCCCAATGAACCAGACAGTTATATGCAAACCGTCAAATACCCTACCAGCCGGCCTATAACATCAGGTCGACTGGGGTTTCCCACACAAACTCCGCAATACAAACGAAATTTCTACTCCCCCAAACGCTGCCGCACAAAGGCGTCCAGCGCGGCCGCATCGATGCCCTCATACGAGTCGATGGAGGCAAACTGGCCAAGGCCGGAAGTGTCGGTGCGAATCCAGCCAGTCTGCGCAATCAGTGTGGCCCCCGAGGCGGCGCCGGAGCGCAGACCGGATGAGGAATCTTCCATTACCACGCACTTGACCATGTCTTCAGGCGCGATGCCGAGTCTCTCAGCCGCGGCCAGATATGGGGCAGGGCTCGGCTTGTGCTCGTACGGATCATCGCCGCAGACGTAGCCGGCAAGCAATCCATCAGCCTGCTTCATGATGTTCTCGGCCATGCGGCGAGGCGAAGTAGTGACCAGCATGGATGGGATGTCGGCTTCCTTGAGCGAATGCAGCACGTCTTGCACACCAGGAATCCACGGCAGACGTTCGACCTCCGCCTTGAACACATAATCCTTGAGCTGCTTGTCGATTTCGGGAACGCTCAATGTGCAGCCATGCGCAATCATGACCTCTGCCACGTGTGGTACCGGAGTGCCGGAGCACTCCCAACCGAGGTCCTCGTTCCACTCGCCGCCATTGTTGTGCGCGATCTCAATCTCACCGTCATGCCAGAGCGGCTCAGAATCGATGAGAGTACCGTCCAAATCCCAGAACACGGCTTTGAGCAGCATAGTTACCTCCGTCCACATGCCCGCACGCCAATTGGCGCCTTTACTCTTGCTGCATTCCATTGCACCAATCGGATGCGACAACCATAGCGCGTCAGCACACCGCCCCTGCGCCTCAGCGCATGGTCAGCCCACCATCGACGTGCAGACATTGTCCGGTAATGAAGCCGGCCATGTCGGACGCCAACAACGCGACCCCTCCGGCGATGTCATCGGGACGGGCAAGGCGGCCAAGAGGCGTCATGGCAATGATTCGTTCACGAACATCCTCGGTGGTGGCTGCGCTGGATGCGGTTCCGGCCGTCAAACCTGCGGCAATGGCATTAACGGTAATGCCGAAGCCGCCCAGCTCCTGGGCCAGAGAGCGGGTCATGCCGACCAAGCCGCCTTTGGCAGTGATATACGAATGGTAGGGCACGATGGGCGAATCGACCAGATTGCTGGAGATGTTGATGATACGCCCGGAGGTCTGGGCTCGCATCAGCGGCACCACATGTGAGCACATCAGATATGCACCATGCAGGCATCCCTCGATCTGTGCGCTAAACTCATCCCAATCGCCTCCAGCAAAAGTGGAACGGCGACGCGGGTCAAAGGAGAAGCGTCCGAAAGCATTATTCACTAAGATGTCCACGCCGCCGAATGAGTCGACAGCGGTACCCACTAGCTTGGAAGATTGCGATTCATCGCAAACATCCGCCTGTACAGCTATAGCCAAGCCTCCCAGCGAGTGGATGTCTTCAACGGTGCGCTGCGCGCTGGCGGCGTCATGTACGTAATTGATGACGACAGCGGCTCCGTGCGATGCCAGGCATTTCGCCACAGCCGCTCCTATGCCCTTGCCGGAACCGGTGATGATCGCTGTTCTGCCATCCAGATTCACCATTGGACGCCGTGCCATATCGCTTTGCTCTGTCATTACCCTTGCCTTTCGCCCTGCTACCAGCCTCTGCTGCCCGCAACAGCACAGGCCTATTCCATATCCATATCGAACGAATCGCTGTACGCGTCGCTGCCGCGTTCGACATCCACCGCGCGCAACAGATCGATGAGGTTGAAGCCCCCATCATGATGCCAGCCGGATTTCGCCCGATCCATCTCACCGAGCGGACAGATGCGATTCACACCGACCTCGGCCAATGTATCTGCAAGACCAAACAGTCTGGTTGAATCCACAGCGACACCGCAGCTTTGCAGCCAGCCACGGCAGGAAGTCAGTCTTCTGGCAGCGTCCAACAAATCTGGCACCGCCACCACGTTGACGGTGCGGTTCAACGGCGACATCAGCGAAGCAACATCCTCGTCGGCACCGCTACCGTCAAGTTCTCGATACAGCACCGACCATGCCGTGCTATGGCCACTGGCGAACACCGCGGCCTTCCCGCCCATCAAGGCTCTCATCTCAGCGTCGGTGCGCGCCCGCTGAATGGCCACGTTCTCGGCGTCACTCAATACGGAGCGCGGATATTTGCGCTGCTGATTCTCAAGCTCGCCACCGAGCAGCTGAGCCACTTCACGAGGGGTGAGGGCTCCATCAGTCTCCACGAACACGGTCTGCGGAGCCAGGCAGCTTTGCTGGTCATATGTGGCGATGTCAACAGCCACACGATGCACGGTATCGGCATAGGTATCAGGACGCAAAGCCTCTCGGCCAATGAACGCCAACCCGACTTTTGCTCCGTAACCTAGACAGGGCTTGGACCCGGCGACTTTGCCCGCAATCAATTTGGTAGTCTGCGAAGAACCGTAAACAATCACGGCATCGGCCGCATCGATGGCTGAATCCTCGAGCTGCTGCGAGCCGCCCTTCCATGGAACCACCGCAATGGCATCAGCGAGGTCGGAATCGACCATCGCAATGCTGCGAGCAAAGAACGCAGGCATCACCGGCTCGGAAAATGAAGATTTGCCAAGAATCGCGCCTTTGACCAGCAGGGTCATCGCCATGCTCCACACGGGAATCCCCGGCACATTGCTGGAGAACACCTGATAGGTGAGCGCTGGGCCCACATATTTAGAGTATCCCCCCGCCTTGTTCGGCCGGAATTCGTCGAGCATAGACGGCTGACCGATTTCGGAGTCAAGGAACCGGAGCAGTTCACGACGCCTGAACTGGCGCATATACCGTTTGAGCTCAATCCGCACCATGTCAGGCTCATATCCGGTGATTGCGGGAATCAGCAGTTCAGCCTGACGCCGCAGCTCAAAATCCGGATCGGCCCATAGTTGGGCCGCGTCGGCCACGATGTCGAGAATATCGTTGACACTCATCGCGGCAAGCGTGCGGTTGCGAACATCGGCAAGCTGCTTGGCAAGGGAAGTCACCTTTGGGCCATCCAGTCGCGGATAGCGCAAACGCTTCACCCCATCCGATGTGGCGACCTCATAGATTTCGTAATCCGAAACATCCGCTCCCGAGGGCAGGTGGAAGACATCAATGGCCTGACTCACGGATTCATCAACGGTTGGCACTGATGACCTCGTCTACCGCGATTGAGCACCCACGAGCCTCGGCTCCCTTCGCCCTGCCCTGCAGCAGGAATCCGTCCGGGGTCCGATGGCCGAGATCCTCGGTCAGAATACCGATGCATGAATTCCAATTGGCAAGGTCGTAATGGGCTATCACACCGGTCTCACCATCCTTGACGGGAGTCAGCGTTTCCGGATCGAGGAAGACCGTGCGCACCCAGGCGGGGTTCGCCTTGAGATAGTTGCTGGTGCCATCCGTATACCACGACAGAATATTTTGGTCATAGATCTGCGAGCTCAACTCGGTCATGCCATACATGTTGACACAGTGGTGGCGCGGCACCCCCAGTGTCTGTTCCAGCTCATCAAGCATCTGGTCTTCGGTGATGTCGCGCTTAGTGCTCTTGAAGCCGCCAGTGTCGAACAACCGGCTATCGGGGGCCAGCGCGAACGTCAGATCATGCTCATGCAGGTAATCGAGCAGATACAGATAGGACGACGAGACACCCATCAGCATCACCGGTTCACCGTCAGACACCGCACGGTTAAGGAAGGCGATGATTTCATCGAACTTGAGTCCATGCTCGTCGAAGAACACACCGCTGCCTTCGCTGCCGCAGCACTCCACGGCCTTGGTAAGGTAGCGCGACAGGGAGGAGTTCTGGTTCATGTCCCATGCCGGCGAAATCACGGCGATGCGGATACGCTCTCGATCCGGCATGATGAAATGACGGAACGGCACAATCATTGATTCATCCCACACCTCAAGATCGGGGTGGAAGTTGCGCCCACGCATCTTGCCGCCATGCGTGGTTCCGCTCGTCATGAATACGGCTTTGCACTGCTCGGTCGGTATGGTCGAAAGGTCAAGGTGCTTGAACCCGTCCACCGGCATCGGCGGAATCTCCCGCCAATCCTTGAGCGTTGCGGGGGTGACGCGTTTAGCCGCGCAGTAACGACGGTACGGCAGATCATACGTGTACTGATAGATGAACACGTCGCGCGCCAACGCACCAAACGCCTCTTCCGGGGCCTGCTCACAGCCATAGGTATGGATAAAATCCAGAATCCCGCGCTTGATACGACGCGCGTCATCCATCACATCAGTCATTGCATCGCTCCTGTCAATATCCAATATCAACCAGCATTATCGTTCATCGTACGCCGCAGCGCCAGTCCCATCCGCCGGATCGGCTGCTGGAACATCCACGGACGCCGGCGCACGATGCTTCGCCACCAAATCCGGAAGAGCGACGAAAAGCGCATTGAGAATGATGGCGCTGAATACACCGACCATGATGTTGTTGCCAAAGAACACGCTTGCGCCGCCGGTCAGGCCGGAGAGCGCCTTGGGCAGGGCGATGCCGAGCAACAGAGACATGCCGATGACCGTTTGACGGCGCTCGTCATCAGCGACCTTGCGCAGGGCGCGCAGGCCGGTCACGATTAGGCTGGCCGCAGCCGGCAGGAAAATGCCTCCGACGACTGCCGAGGGAATGACGGACAGCAACGCGCCCGCCTTTGGCACGAAGCCCAGAATCAGCAACAGCACAGCGGCGATGATCACAGGCGTGCGCGTGCGCAACTTGCCTTCGCCGGTCAGGTTGAGCAGGCCGACATTTTGCGGGTAGGCGGTGGTGGTGAATCCACCAATCAGCGAGGAAATGGCTGAACCGGCCGCCTCGCCGGCAAGACCGTAGCGCACCTGCTTGCGTTCGAGGGGCGTGCCCTGAATCTCAGAAGCCGCCTGATAGACGCCGAGAGCTTCCATGACGGCAACCATGTAGGCGATGAAGAACGGGATGAAGATCTTCCAGTCAAATGTGAACGGACCGTAGGGCAGGAAGGTCGGCAGGCCCAACCATCCCTTGGATGCCACAGGAGAGAAGTCCACCATGCCAAACGCTGCGGCGACCACGGTGCCGACGACGAGCGCGATGAGGAATGAGAACGACTTGAGCAGGCCCTTGCCGAGCAACGACAGGACAAGCACAATCGCCGTGGTCAGAATCGACACGGTCAGGATGTGCGGATCGGCGAACGTCTTGTCGCCGGGAGCCCCGCCTAGAAACTCGCTCAGCGTGAATCCAGACAGCGAGACACCGACCATAAAGATGACCACGCCCGAAATCATCGGAGAGAACAGGAACCGCATCCGCTCTATCACACCGGTCAGGCACAGCAACAGGAACACAAGCGAAGCGATGAGAATGGACGAACTCGCCGCCCCCAGCATGCCGGCCGTACCTGCCGCGATCATCAACGCGTCAAACGCAGCTGACGGCCCCTGCACCACCGGCAGGCGAACCAGCCGAGTGGCCTGAACCAAAGTGACCAGACCAGAGACGATGAAGATGGCGTTAATCATGTTCGACGACAGGGCAATAGGTAAGCCGATTGCTCCGGCCACAAACACCGGATCAAGCCAGACGTTGGAAACAAGCACATGCTGGAAACCCAGCAGTACGTTCTGGGCGGTCAGCTCCTTGCGTATTGACATACGCTTCCTCTCTCTCAACGCGCATATGGGATGCCGAGCCGAACAGAGGAGTTCAACCGTCGCATTCCCTACGCGAGTGTTAGCTCACAGGTTCGAAGGGTTCGGCACATACCGTCTCAGCCTAAAGCACCCCTTACGAATCGGTTTTCGCACGTCACCGTAACAAACCTTGACATCTCCGTCAAGAAGATTCGTGCTTTTTTTCGGCAGCTGCCCGATGTGAGATAACAAACAGTTTTACGAATGGAGAAGGAATCGAAGCAATGCGGCCAGACTCACCAACCCCACAGGACCATGGACTTGGAGTCGGCGGGAGTGTAGTTGGAGTCGCCGGTGGCGCCGGCAGCGATATCGGCGGCAGTATCGCGGCCGGGCAGTTCGCGGGTTTCGCGGCGGATGGCGTTGCGCCAGAGGCGGGCGCGGTTGGAGCGTTGTACCTCCACGATATTGCCGTCACGGCCTGCGGCGAAAACGCTCTCCTGGTCGCCGGTTTGCATGCGTTTGACTTCGCGGCGCAGTTGGCGATTCTCTTCTTCGAGGACCAAAATGCGCGCGATACCGGAAAGATTGATGCCCTCATCCTGGCTCAGGCGCTGAGCTCGGGTCAGGCGGGCAATGTCGCGCAGGCAGTAGCGGCGTGCGCCGCCATCGGTGCGCTGCGGACGAACCAAACCGAGGCGGTCGTACTGACGGAGGGTCTGGGGGTGAATGTTGGCCAACTCGGCGGTCTGGCCGACGGTGAAGATGGGCAGTTCGATGTCGAAGCCGACGTCATCGGCTCCGTCGAGATCGGCCCTGCCCATCACGAGCGCGGTTGCGCACATCGCGTACAACTGCTTCATCTGGTTGGCTAACCGCGCCATTGTTCACCTCCTGATTACAGGCTGAGATAGTCGCCGGCTTTTTCGTCGAATTCTTTGGCGGCGTGCTTGACGGCCAGACCCGGCTTGGCGGGGACCATGATCTGCACACGGCCGATCAGATCGCCCGGCTGGTTGCTGCGCTGGACGCCAAGTCCCGCGAGCTTGACTTCCGCGCCGGAGCTGGAGCCTGCCGGCACCTTGAAGGTGACGGGATTGCCGTCGATATCCTTGGCCTCGACCTTGCCACCGGCCACGGCCTGGCCCACGGTGACGGGCAGGTCCATGACGATATCATGGCCGCGCATCGAGAATGTGGCATCGGGCTTGACGGTGACGTGCAGGTACAGGTCACCGGCCTTGCCGCCGTTGATGCCTGGCTTGCCCTTGCCGGCCAGCTTGATTTTCTGTCCGTCCTTGACGCCCGCAGGCACGTGGGCCTTGAACTTCTTGCCGTCCACGGACAGGGACACGGTAGCGCCCTTGACCGCCTGGCGCAGGGTCAGGCTGATCTTGGAGTTGCGGTCCTCGCCGTTTTCGGGGCGCGGGGCCTCCTCATAGCCATAGCCGCCGGCATTGCCGTACGGCGATTGGCCGTAGCCGCCATACGGCTGGCCGCCCTGACCTGCAGCACCACCGAACATCGAGAAGATGTCGTTGATGTTGTTGGGGCCGCCGCCCGAAGTGGAGAAGCGGATGCGCGAGCCATTGCCGCCGGCACCCTGGCCGAACATGGAACCAAAGATGTCGGAGAAACCGGAAGCATCGAAGCCGCCGGAACCGCCGGCGAAGCGGGCACCGCCCATGCCGAACTGACGAATCGCGTCGTACTTCTGGCGATCTTCCTTCTTGCTCAGCACGTCATAGGCTTCGGAGATGTCCTTGAACTTCTCCTCGGCTTCCTTGGTCTTGTTGACGTCAGGATGGTATTTGCGGGCGAGCTTGCGGTACGCCTTCTTGATGTCGTCGTCCGAAGCGTCCTTGGAGACACCAAGGACTTTGTAGAAGTCTTTGCTGAGCCATTCGTTTTCAGCCATTCATGTCTCCTTTCTAGAAAAGTCTTTATGATTGGCTCCCCTCAGAGAGGGGAGCCAAGGTAAATATCAACTCATTGCAGCGAGCTGACCGTCAGTTTTGCGGGGAGGCTACTACTACTCGGGCGGCGCGGATTACGCGATCGCCGATGCGGTAGCCGGCCTCGACCACGGTGTCAACCGTTTCCTTTTCGGCATTCGCGTCCGGCTTGTGCAGGATCGCGTCATGCTTGGTGGGGTCGAAGTCCTCGCCCTTTTCGCCGAACTTCTCGACGCCGAACTTCTCGAAGGCCTTGTCAATCTTGGTGGCAACGGCCTTGAACGAGTCGTCCATCTCGCTGTGTTCGCGAATGCGGTCGATATCGTCGAGGGCGGGCAGCAGCGCGGTCAGCACGTCGATGATGCCGTGCTGGCGGAAGCGCTCCTGCTCCTTCTGCGTGCGATTGCGGTAGTTGATGAACTCCGCACGTTCGCGTTGCAGGGCTTCGAGGTAGTCTGCGGCTTCCTTCTTGGCCTTGCCGAGCGGGGTGAGGGTGTCTGCGGAATCGGACTGGCCTTCGCCAGTCTTCTCTCCCTCAGCTGCGGCAGGAGCCGCGTCGGCTCCTTCATTGGAAGGAGCCTGGGCAGCCGAATCCTGCGCAGAGCCGGACTCGGCGGAGGCGTCAGCCCCTGAAGAGGCCTGAGCGGCAGCCTCAGCATCTGAGGGATCCGGCAGGTCGTTCAGGTAGTCGTCCTTGTTGAACTCGGACATCACTTGTTGTCCTTGTCGTCGTCGTCCACGACCTCGGCCTCGACGGTGTCGTCGTCGGAACCGGAGGCGGAGCCAGCGGAAGCGCCGGCACCGTCAGCGCCAGCCGCACCGGCGGCAGCACCCTCGGCACCCTGCTGGGCGTAGAGGACCTGGCCGATCTTCTGGGCGGCGGTCATCAGCTCGGTCTGAGCGGTCTTGACCTTCTCGGTGTCGTCACCCTTCAGGGCTTCCTTCAGAGCGTTGACCTTGTCGGTGACTTCCTTGACGATGTCGTCGGAGAGCTTGTCCTTGTTGTCGTTGACGAGCTTCTCGGTGGAGTAGGCGAAGGCCTCGGCCTGGTTGCGGGTCTCGGCGTCTTCCTTGCGCTTCTTGTCCTCAGCCTCATGAGCTTCGGCTTCCTTGACCATGCGGTCGATCTCGTCCTTCGGCAGGCCGGAACCACCGGTGATGGTCATGGACTGCTCCTTGCCGGTGCCCTTGTCCTTGGCGGACACGTGCACGATGCCGTTGGCGTCGATGTCGAAGGTGACCTCGATCTGCGGAACGCCACGCGGAGCCGGAGCGATGCCGGTCAGCTCGAAGGTGCCCAGCGGCTTGTTGTCGCGAGCGAACTCACGCTCACCCTGGTAGACCTGAATCAGCACGGACGGCTGGTTGTCTTCAGCGGTGGAGAAGACCTCGGAGCGCTTGGTCGGGATGGCGGTGTTGCGATCGATGAGCTTGGTCATGATGCCACCCTTGGTCTCGATACCGAGGGACAGCGGGGTCACGTCGATAAGCAGGACGTCCTTACGGTCGCCCTTGATGACGCCGGACTGCACGGCGGCACCGACAGCCACAACCTCATCCGGGTTCACGGACTGGTTCGCTTCCTTACCACCGGTGAGCTCCTTGACGAGTTCCTTGACGGCGGGCATACGAGTGGAACCACCGACGAGCACCACGTGGTCGATGTCGCTCACGGAGATGCCGGCGTCGTGCAGCACGTTGTTGAACGGCGTGCGGCAGCGACCCAGCAGGTCGGAGGTCATTTCCTCGAAGTGCGCACGGGTCAGAGTCTCATCCAGGTGCACCGGGGTGCCGTCAGGGGTCATGGCCAGGTACTGCATGGAGATGCTGGTGGAGGTGGAGGAGGAGAGCTCCTTCTTCGCCTGCTCAGCGGCTTCCTTCAGACGCTGCAGCGCGATCTTGTCCTTGGACAGGTCGACGCCGTACTTGTTCTTGACTTCGGAAACCAGCCAATCGATGATCTTCTGATCCCAGTCGTCACCACCGAGGTGGTTGTCGCCGTTGGTGGCCTGAACCTGAATGGTGGAGAAGCCGTCGTCATCCTTGCCAATCTCCAGCAGGGAGACATCGAAGGTGCCGCCGCCGAGGTCGAAGACCAGGATGCGCTCGTCTTCCTTGCCCTTCTCAAGGCCGTAGGCCAGAGCGGCTGCGGTCGGCTCGTTGATGATACGCAGGACGTTCAGGCCGGCGATCTTGCCGGCGTCCTTGGTGGCCTGACGCTGGGCATCGTTGAAGTATGCCGGGCAGGTGATGACGGCGTCGGTGACGGGCTCGCCGAGGTAGGCCTCAGCATCCCTCTTCAGCTTCATCAGGATCTGCGCGGAAATCTCCTGCGGGGTCCACTTCTTGCCGTCGATGTCGACGGTCCAGTCGGAGCCCATGTGGCGCTTGACGGAAGAAATAGTGCGGTCAACGTTGGTCACGGCCTGACGCTTGGCCACTTCGCCGACGAGGATCTCGCCGGACTTGGAGAAGGCCACCACAGACGGCGTGGTGCGCGCGCCTTCAGCGTTGACGATAACGGTGGGCTCGCCACCTTCAAGAGTTGCGATGCAGGAATTCGTGGTTCCCAGATCGATACCAACTGCACGTGCCATAATGTGTGCTCCTTAATTACTCGTTTGTTCTTACGTTCTTTGCCCAAGTTCCGATTGGTCGTCTCTTGGACCTTCCAAACTTGAGCCTACATCACTCAACTTCCATTTGGCAAGTTCTATTCCCAATTTCAACACAAAAAGTTGAGTATGTTTGGCTCAAGTTTTTTGTGGGAGTGACTGACGGCGATGACGGAGTGGTGCGTTTGGAGCCAAAATCCACTTATACAGAAAACTGCAAGGGGTGACTGGGGCGCGCCATCAGCCTTGCCATCAGACTTGCCAGCGGCGGCGCGCGATTGCGGCGCATGGGGTGTGTCGGCGACGTTATTGTCGCTGGGGGCATCGATGCGCTGAATAACTCAGACACAGTGTTTGTCGCCGATTTTCTGCGGGAATTGTTTGGCAATATCGCCAGGTATGCCGATTCGACGCAGCGTTACGTGGTGCTGGTTTCCGCCGCTCAGGACCGCGTCACCATTGATGTGACGGACCGTCCGCGTCAAGGTGACGCGACGTTTGAGGGGGCGGCATTCCGGGCTTGCGTACTATCGGGAGCGTGTGCTGCATGCGCACGGGGATTGGGATGTGCGGGAGAAACGCGGGCAGTGGGTACTGCATGCTTCAGTGCCGGTCGATAACGCTGGCTAATCGACAACACCGGCTCATCAATAACGCCGGCTAATTGATACCGCCAATCACTCGATAACGCCAGCCAGTCAATAACGCCGGTCCCCGGCCGCGCCGGCGTGGGTCGCGAGCGAGGCCGCCATCGCGACCGCGCAGACTGCGGCGGCCACCGCGACGCCCTTGTGCTGTTTCACCTTGTGCATGAAAAGTTCCTTTCCACTGACCGCACGATGAGTGCAATCGCGAAGGCCATCCCACGCACTGCACCCGGTATGCCACGCTCTTCGGCAACCATGCCGAACTTATCGCCGCATACCGGGGCGCACCCGGATGTTGCAGAAAACTGCAACCGGGCTCAGCTGCGCAGCAAAATTTCTTCGAGCGCGCCGGCCACCGCATCGGGCATGTCGGTGATCCAGAAATCGTTGGCGTAGCGCGGACCACGGTTCATGGTGCGCAGGGCGCCGATCGCGCCGATGCCGAGCTTGTGGACCGCCTGCAGCGCGAGCTCCTTGGTGCGGTAGAGCATCTGGGCGTGCAGCAGTAGGTCCATCGCGTCCGATTCGACCGGATTGTCGGCGATGCGCAGACCGCCGGGAATCTCGATGCGCAGACTGGCAGCCGAGCTGATGCCGGTGACGGACACGGTCAGGCTCATGGTCGCCTCGTCGTACGCCACCGTCGCCTCGACCGGAGCCTCGCCGGACCATGCACGCACGCCGCTGGCCGCGTCAACCGGCGCGACGCCGCGGAACACGACCGTCCAGTCGCGCAACTCGGGTACGGCGGACGTATCGCCGGTAACCGGCGCGACGGTGAAGGCGCTGGGCGACGCATCGGCCCCGCCCCACGTGAACGCTATCGCGGTGTCGGCGCTGGGGGCGCCCCACGTGCCGCGATCCTCGCGCATGACGAACGAGCCGTCGGCACCAGGGAACACCAGCACGCGCAGGGCCTGCGGGTTGGCGATAGAGTTGATCGCTTCGCCGGATTCCGCGACGTCCTGCAACGGCACGATCGCGCCGGCCTTGGCGAACACCGGCGTGCGGTCGAGCGAGCGCCAGACCTCCAGTCGGCGGCCAGCGGCGTCGGATGAGACGTATCGGCGGCCGTCGAAGAAGTCGAACCACTCCCCCTGCGGCAGCCAGGCGTCGGCGCGGCCGCGGCAGGCGGCGGCATCGTCCGGGGAGACGATCGGCGCGACCACGAGCTCGGTGCCGAAGCGGAACTCATCCGGCACCTCGTAGGCGTCCGGCGTATCCGGGTTCTGCCAGTACATCGGCTCGACCAGCGGACGGCCGGCTTCGGCGGCACGGTAGTTCATGGTGTACAAGTACGGCATCATCGCGTGGCGCAGACGCAGCGCGTCCACCATCGCGGCGCTCACGTCACGGTTGAAGTTCCACGGCTCCTTGCCGGAGAACGGCGAGTTGGACGAATGCAGTCGGTTGATCGGGCTGAACGCGCCGAGCTGGTACCAGCGGGCCTCCAGCTCTTCGTTGCGGTAGCCGAACATGTGGCCGCCGATGTCGTGGCTCCACCAGCCATACCCGATGTTGGAAGCGGTGGCGGTGAACTGCGGCTGGAAGGCGAGCGATTCCCAGGTCACGATCGTGTCTCCGGAGAAGCCGACCGGGTAGCGGTGGGAGCCGGGGCCGGCGTACCGGGAGAAGGTGAGCGGCCAGTTGCCACCGCGCCCTGAGTCGAGGTAGTGCATGTGGTTGAGCATCCACAGCGGGTCGAGACCCTTCTGGCGGGTCACGCCGCCCTGCTGCCAGTCCAGCCACCAGAAGTCGACACCTTCGGCCTCCATGCGGTGGTGCATGTCGAAATAGGCGTCCACGAAGTCCGGGTTGGTGAGGTCGAATTCCACGTTCTCCTCGGTGGCCGGGTCGATGCCGACGCGCTTGGCGACTTCGGGGTAGGCGTCCTCGAACGCGCGCACGCCGTCGCGCGGGTGGACGTTCAGTGTGGTGCGCAGGCCGCGCCGGTGCAGGTCGGCGAGGAAGGCCGGCGGGTCGGGGAACAGTTCGCGATTCCACGAGTAGCCGGTCCAGCCGGAACCGTACTTCGGGTCCACGTCGTCCACGCGATGCCAGTCCATGTCGATCACGGAGGTGGTGAACGGGATGCCCTCGCGCTTGAAGCGGTCCATCAGGGCCAGATAGCCGTCCTGCGTGTACCGGTAGTAGCGGCTCCACCAGTTGCCCATGGCGAAGCGCGGCAGGAGCGGCGTGGGGCCGGTCAGGCGATAGAAGTCGCGTACGGCCTCGATGTAGCGGTGGCCATAGCCGAAGAAGTACAAGTCCGTTTCGGCGGTGGCGCGCGGGGATACCCAGGTGCCGAACGGGTTCGCCTTGCCGTTCACCGTGTCGGTTTCGATGATGATGTTGGCGGCGGAATCGTCGATGACGGCCCAGCCATCGCGCGAGATCACGCCGTTGTCAAGCTCGATGGCGCCGTCCGCCTCGTCCAGCGTGCGGGCGGTGCCTTTGAGGTTGCCGCGCTGGGCGTCGCCGTAATGCTAGGTGTTGAACTGGGTGTCGGCCACGCCTTTGACGACCACGCTCAGGCCTTCCTTGCTGAACGGCTGCTGGTCGTAGACGATGGTCAGGGCCGCGGTGTCGATGATGACGCGGCCGTCACGCTCGGTGACGCGGCGTTCGACTGGGCTACCGAAATCGCGGTTCAGGACGGTCTGGGTCGGGCGGTTCTCGAATACGCCGGAATCGGACCATTCGAATCGCACGAGCGAATCGGTGATGAGTCCGATGCGCCAGTGCTCGCCGGACACCACATTGTCGGCGCGCATGGCCGGCGTGGCGTCGAGGCGGAAGTCCTGCGGATCGGGCGAGGTCGGAGACGACTGCTTGAGTTGTGGCGACTGTGCCATGGTTACCCCTTCTGTACGGTTATTCACGATGATACGAGTGATGCGGCCGCGGCTCCCCGGGACTGGTGGGAGACTGCGGCGCGGTTCGGATTCGGCCGAAACCGGCCGGGTTTACTTGCCAGAGCCGGTGGCGATGCCGGCGATGAACTGCTTCTGGAACACCAGGTAGACGATGACCACCGGGATGATGGTCACGGAGGTGGCGGCGAACAGTCCGCCGTAATCGGTGCCGTACTGGCCGGAGAACATCTTGATGCCCACCGACAACAGCTGCTTGTCGTCATCGGCGATCATGAGGAACGGCCAGAGGTAGTCCTCCCAGTTCCACAGGAAGGTGAAGATGGCGAGCGCGGCGATGGAATTGCGGCTCATCGGCAGCACCACCTGGTGGAAGATGCGCCAGTCGCTGGCGCCGTCGAGGCGGGCGGCGTGCGGGCGGAGCAGGGCATCCTCGGAGTTGTGGACGTTGAACAGCACGGGGGCGTTCTTGTTGCCCTTGAGCGAGAGCGGGGTCTTGACCCAGTAGTCGCTCCAAGCCACCTGCGAGATCTTGAAGGTGACGTTCGGGTGGATCTTCTCGTACTCGTGGAGCATGGAGATCACCGGGTCAGTGCTTTCGTCGCCCCAGGACCAGTAGCCCAGTTCGATGGGCTGGCCGTCGTTGACCAAGTGGTTGGGGTCGTAGGTGATGGTGTCGCCCATGACGGCCAGGCCCTTGTCGGCCTGGGTGTCGACGACGCCTGACGAACCGCTCGAACTGCAACCGGTTGCAAGTGCCATAATGCTCACGGTTGCAGTCAGCGCGGCGAGAGATTTCTTGATCTTCATTATCTCCCTTACTTCCTCGCAAGCTCTAAGTGAACACGGTTCAGTATACGGGTGTCGAACTAGTTCGGCAACCCGGCTTTCTCAGCCATGCAAACCGTTACATTTGCAACCTGTTACATTCCAAAGCTATTGAGACCATATTGGTCTATATTTTCGGCGTGTCGCAATATCGCAACCCATTGCACTATGACTGTCGTAAAACGTACTGCAATGATTTACAATGAAGAGAAGTTTGTCACACCGTCAACTTTGAAAAACCGGGAGGGGCCATGAAAGCCAGCATCGAGGACGTCGCCAGGCAAGCAGGCGTCTCCACCGCCACGGTCTCCCGCGCGTTCTCCCGCCCTGACATGGTCTCCGCCAAAACGCGCGCCAAGGTGATGGAGGCCGCCCAACAGCTCGACTTCTCGGTATCCCGCATGGCCGGCATCCTCAAATCGGGCCGCTCCCACCGCGTGGCGCTGCTGGTGGGCAGCAGCAAGCTCGACTGGTTCACCTCGCGCATCATCGAAGGCCTCAACGAAGTGCTGCGATCGGCCGGCTACGATCTGGTCATCCAACCGATCGGCGACGCGGGCGCGCGCGAGGAGTTCTTCGACGAACTGCCGGTGCGCGGCAACGCGGACGCGGTCATCGTCTCGTCGTTCGCCATCACCCCGGCCGAAATCAGGCGACTCAACACCACGCGGATCCCGCTCATCGGCATCAACACGGCCTCGCAGGGGTTCACCGCCTCCGTGGGCATCGACGACAAGGCCGGCATCCGGCTGATCGTGCGCCATCTGACCACGCTCGGCCACCGCAACCTGTTGTATTTGTACGAGACGTTCGATGCCACGATGGGCTTCAGCTCGCACAACCGCGTCACCGGATTCCTGGAGGCGTGCAGCGAACTGGACGGCGTGACCGGCCAGACGATGGACATGCAGGCCGGCGACGATCCGGTCGACGCCGCCCTCACCGCGCTGCTCGCGCGCGACGACGCCCCAACTGCCCTGTGCTTCCATCAGGATTCGCTGGCGATTCCGCTGTTCTTCCGCCTGCGCCAATGCGGCATGGCGATTCCGGCCGACCTGTCCGTCACCGGATTCGACAACAGCACGTTCTCGGGCGAGGTGGGGCTGACCACCGTGCGCCAGAAGCCGTACGACATGGCCGTCGCCGCCGCGCGCAAGGCCCTGGACCTTATCGAGGGGCGCACCCTGGACCAGCCGCACGAGATCTTCCCCGTGCAACTGCTGGTACGCGACTCCACCGCCGCGCCGCGGGTGCGCGGCTGAGCGGGGCCGAATCAGTCGTTATTCGGGCCGCTGTTGTCGGACTGGGCTTTGCCGTTCCTGCGAGCTATCGCCATGAACGTGACGCCGACGATGACGGGCAGGAGGATGGCGGCGAGCGTTGCGGCGCGGCGGATGGCATCGGACGTTGCCTTTCCGGACTTGGCGTCGCCTGACTTGGCGGACGCTGCGGAATCGGCGGACTTGGCGGCGGTGTCATCGCCCTTATGCGGTGTTTCGCCGGTGAACCAGGCGGGATCGGACGGATCGTATTTCCGGGTGCCGGCCCAGTTTGCGGGCGTCGCGCCGGCGTATAGGGCGACGGCCGAGCCCTTGGCCACGGTGGCGGTGAAGGTGCCGGCCACGGCGTTGCGGAAGCCGATCATGCCGCGGATGGCGGTCCAGCGTTGCGCGCAGTGCCAGGTGCCGGCGGTTTCGATGCCGTCGGTCGGACAGGTCATGTCCGGCACGGAGGTGCGGGTGGCGCCGGGAGCGCCGTCGTCGACGCCGGCGTAGTAGTAGCCGGAGAAGATGTGCGGCTGGCCGTAATCGTAGGCGAGCATGAAGGCGTTGGCGAGCAGGTAGCTGGTGCCGTCACGGGTGGTGAGCGAGGAGCCGTTGCGCTCGGTGTCCCAGTTGGTCACCCATACGGCCGCCTTATCGGAATCCACCCAGGTCGGTCCGCCGATGGCGTCCAGGCCATCCGAACGAATCGATGCAGGCCGGCTTCGACATGGACCTCTACCTCGACTGGCGCCGGGACGGCCACCCGAACGGCTACAACCTGTTGCTGCGCAATACCGACACGCCTATGGAGCACGAAGGCGATTCCAGTTATTTCAACGCCGATTCAGGTGCCTCAATCGCCTCATTCCTCACGGAATACCTGCCGGACGAGCTCTCTTCCGACGCCGACGTGCTGCTCAGTCTTGGTGAACCGGCCGTGAGCGGCGGGCAGCTGACGCTCTCCCCGCAATCGTTCGTCGTGTTTGGTTAAACCCGTTCGACCTCACCTCCGCCGGCGAGGCTGTCGGCAAAGTCGACTGGGGATAGTCAACGGGCCATCACGACAAACACCAACACCTCTAGCCTCGTCCAACTCACCGAATGTATTGCAATCGTTGTCAATATGAGTTACGGTAGAGGCAGAACAGCTCGAACATTGGTCTGTCAGGTTGCCGGAACCTCAACGCAGAGCGGCCCTCGAACAGCAATGCAAACGACTAGCAGTACCCGATTTGCAAGCAAGGAGTCATCATGACCGACGCATACGGCAACGACGCAGCAACCAGCACCGGCACCATCGCAGACACCACCAACAACGCCGCTTCCGGTGCCCCGCAGCGCGCGGAAAGCACGGAACGACTCGCCCGCCCGCTCATCAAGCTCGCCAAAGCCTGCGGACTTGCCACCTCATTCATCGACCAGCTCGGCACCTACACCGAAATCAGCGACGCGGCCTTGGTCGCCGTACTCAAGGCCCTCGACGTGGACGCATCCAGCGACGAGGCCATCGTACGCTCCACGACCCAACTTGAGGTGGAAAACAGCAAACGTTTGCTCCCCTCCACCATCGTCGCCACCACCGGCAAACCGACCGGCATCACCCTGAACTGCTCGTCGGACGCGGACATCACCGCCTCCATCGAACTGGAGGACGGCACCGCGTTTGGCCACTTTGCCCTGCTGCCGAACCTCAATTCCGGCAAGCCGGACTTGACCATCGCACCCGACCTGCCGATGGGTTACCACACGCTGACCGTCACGGTTGACGGGCGCGAGGGCAAGGCGGCCATCATCGCCGCCCCCGCGCGCATTCCCGTGCCGGAGGCGGTCGCCGAGCACCAGCGGTGGGGCTGGATGACGCAGATGTATTCCGTGCGGTCCCGCGAATCGTGGGGCATCGGCGATTACGGCGATCTGAAGCGTCTTTTGGCAGATGCCGCCGAGAAGTCCAAGGCCGACTTCATGCTCATCAATCCGATTCACGCCGGCGCGCCGATTCCGCCGCTTGAGCCATCGCCGTATCTACCGGAATCGCGCCGATTCCTCAACGTGACGTACATCCGGCCGCAGGATATCCCCGAATATGCCACACTGCCGGCCGACGTGCGCGCGCAGGTGGATGCGCTGCATGATTCGGTGGCCGCGCGCAACGACGAATCGACCCCGATGGACATCAACGCGGCGTGGGAGGCCAAGCGCCCGGCGCTGCGCCTGATCTTCGAAGCGGGCCGCAACAACAAGCGCGAGCTCGAATTCGAGCATTTCAAGACCACCGCCGGCCCGGACCTCGATTCCTTCGCCACATGGTGCCTGTGCTTCGAGGTATGGGGCGCGCCGTGGGGCGAGAACCGTTGGTTCTTCGAGAAGACCATCGACGACCCGGCCGTGCGCCAGCTCGTCGAGGAGCACCACGACCTGTTCGAGTTCAACCGCTGGCTGCAGTGGATCGCTGCCGAGCAGGTGAACGCCGCGCAGCAGGAGGCGCTGGACCACGGCATGACGCTGGGGCTGATGCAGGACATGGCCGTGGGCGTGCACGGGCTCGGCGCGGATGCCTGGGCCAATCCGGAACGCTTCGCCTCAGGTGGCGTCACGGTCGGCTGCCCGCCGGACTTCTATAACCAGCAGGGCCAGGATTGGGGCCAGCCACCGTTCAACCCGCGCTACCTGGAGGCCACCGGCTACCAGGTGTACCGCGAGATGGTGCATTCGATGTACGAGCACGCGGGCGCGGTGCGCATCGACCATGTGCTGGGCTTGTTCCGCCTGTGGTGGATTCCGCAGGGGCTCGGTGCCCGCAACGGCGCATACGTGACGTACAACCACGAGGCGATGTTGGGAGTACTGGCCATCGAGGCCACGCGCGCCGGAGGCATGGTGGTTGGCGAGGATCTGGGCACCGTACCGGATTACGTGCGCCGCATTCTGGCCGATCACGGCGTGCTCGGCACTGACGTGGAATGGTTCAACCGCGTGGACGATTCGCCGAACGCCGGCGACCCGTACCGCGCACCCAAGGACTATCGCAAACAGGCATTGGCCTCGGTGACCACGCACGATCTGCCACCCACCGCCGGCTACCTGAACTTCGCACACGTCAAGCTGCGCGAGGAGCTGCATCTCCTGAGCGAGCCGGTGGAGGCATTCGCCGCCTCGGCGATGGCCGAGCGCACGGCCATGATGAACCGTCTGGTGGAGAACGGCTATATCTCGCAGACCGTGGCGGATGATGTGGAAGGCCATGTGCAGGAAATCGTGGAAGCGATGCACGCCATGCTCACCGATACGCCGTCGCTGCTGCTGCAGGCAGCGCTGGTGGACGGCGTGGGCGAATGCCGCTCCCAGAATCAGCCGGGCACTTCCAGAGAGTATTCGAACTGGCGCGTGCCGCTGGCGGACAGCTCAGGCCACGTGGTACATACCGACGAGGTCTTCGACCTGCCACGCGTGCAGTCCCTAGCCGCCGTGATGCGCCGAGAGAAGCGGTGATCGATTCCGGCAATGGGAGATTGGTCTAAATCGGCCCCTCGTAATCGAGATAGCCGAAGACGGCGACTTGTTATGGGCATGTTATCGTTGTCATGACAATGATTGTTCGCGACGGCGAAGGAGCGACGGCTATGACCAAGGCAAGCATTCAAGCGGTGGCCCGCGAGGCCGGCGTTTCCGTATCCACGGTGTCCCGAACCTTCGCCAAGCCGGATCTAGTGCTTCCAGAGACTCGAGACCGAGTGATGACCGCGGCCGAAAAGCTCGACTACTCCGTCTCTCGCTCGGCCGCCGCACTGAAGTCCGGCCAGTCGTTCCGCATTGCGCTGCTGGCCAGCGAGACCATCACCACCTGGTTCAATGCAAACATCTTCGCCGGCCTTGACTCGGCGCTGCGCCCCTCCGGCTACGACACTGTGCCCTACCCCATGCGCAACGCCGCCGAGCGCCATGACTTCTTTGCGGATTTGCCCGTGCGACGCAATGCGGATGCGGTGATTGTCAGCTCCTTCGACATTGAGCCGGCTGAAGTGGAGCGACTGAAGCATATGCACGTGCCGATTGTCGGCATCAACATTCCCTCCACCGATGGGTTCGACGCAGGCGTGAGCATTGACGATTACGCCGCCACACGTTCGGCCATCGAGCACCTGATTGCACTCGGCCACCGGCATATCGCGTTCGTCGGCAGCGCACCGACCGAAACCAATATGCGCTACAGTGCCGAGGCTCGTTTGCAGGGCGTCATTGATGCCGCTGCCGCCCATCCGGGGATCGAGCTAACGCCCCTGAGCATTCAACGCGGTCTTGGCGAAAGCAACGCGGCATTGAACGCCGTACTGAACGCCTTCCCCAGCATCACCGCCTTCTGTTTTGAGGATGATGAAATGGCCGCGCCCGTGCTGTATCGCCTACGTCAATACGGGCGGCGGGTACCTCAGGACATTTCCATCATCGGCTTCGACGATTCCACCCTGTCCGCCGCCGTGGGACTGACCACACTGCATCAGGACCCGTTCGCAATGGGCGTGGCCGCCGGGCACATGGTATTGGATGCCATTGCGGGCAAGTCAATCGAACCGGCATTCGTACGGCCGGACACTCCGCTAATACTGCGCGAAACCACCGCGCCGCCGGCCGCAACAGCAGCGTCCGCGCAGGCGTGACTACGTTACCACCGCAAAACGCCGATAAATCGACTTTTGCATGCGTAATTCACATGATATCGTTGTCATCATCAATACAACGGTTGGGCCTTCACACAGCAGTTCGAGCACAACCGGAACAACCCAACCACAACGCACCCGGAACAGGAAGGAATCGGCATGACCGCCAACAACCTCAATGACGACTGGTGGAAGCAGGCCGTCGTCTACCAGATCTACCCGCGCAGCTTCAAGGACGTCAACGGCGACGGACTCGGCGACATCGCCGGCGTCACCGAGAAGATGGATTACCTGAAGAACCTCGGCGTCGACGCGATCTGGCTCTCCCCGTTCTACCCCTCGGATCTGGCGGACGGCGGCTACGACGTGATCGACTACCGCAACGTCGACCCGCGCCTAGGCACCATGGACGACTTCGACGCGATGGCCGAGGCCGCGCACGAGGCCGGCATCAAAGTGATCGTGGACATCGTGCCCAACCACACCGCCGACAAGCACGTGTTCTTCCAAGAGGCCCTCGCCGCCGAGCCCGGCTCCCCGGCGCGCGACCGCTACATCTTCCGCGACGGCCGCGGCGAGCACGGCGAACTGCCGCCCAACGACTGGCAATCCTTCTTCGGCGGCCCGGCCTGGGCGCGCGTGGCCGACGGCCAGTGGTATCTGCACCTGTTCGATAAGGCGCAGCCGGACGTCAACTGGAAGAATCCGGACATCCACGAGGAGTTCAAAAAGACCCTGCGCTTCTGGTCCGACCACGGCACCGACGGCTTCCGCATCGACGTAGCGCACGGCCTGGCCAAAGACCTTGAATCCAAGCCGCTGGAGGAGCTCGGCCGCGAATACAGCGTGGTCGGCGTGCTGAACCACGACTTCAGCCACCCGCTGTTCGACCGCCGCGAGGTGCACGACATCTACCGCGAATGGCGCAAGGTGTTCAACGAATACAATCCGCCGCGCTTCGCCGTGGCCGAGGCGTGGGTGGTGCCCGAGCACCAGCACCTGTACGCTTCGATGGACGAGCTGGGCCAGTCCTTCAACTTCGACTTCGCGCAGGCCAACTGGTATGCCGACGAGTTCCGCAAGGCCATCGCCGCCGGGCTCAAGGCGGCGGCCGAAACCGGCGGCTCCACCACCACGTGGGTCATGAACAATCACGACGTGCCGCGCAGCCCCTCCCGCTACGGTCTGCCGCAGGTCAAGGGCGCGCCCTACCACCAGCTGCCGCACGACTGGCTGCTGCGCAACGGCACCACATATCCCGAAGACCGCGAGCTCGGCACCCGCCGTGCCCGTGCCGCCGCGCTGATGGAGCTTGGTCTGCCCGGCGCCGCCTATATTTATCAGGGCGAGGAGCTGGGTCTGTTTGAGGTGGCCGATATTCCGTGGGATCGACTGGAGGATCCGACCGCTTTCCACACCGCTCAGGCCACGATGGATAAGGGCCGTGACGGTTGCCGCGTGCCTCTGCCTTGGACCGCTTCCGACGAGCCCGCTCTGGCCGATTTCAGCCGTCCGGCTCCGGCCGACGATGGCACCGGCGAGAACCATGTGCCGCTGTGCGCCGCCGGCCAGTTCGGCACGGGCGCTTCCTTCGGCTTCTCCCCTGCGGTTCGCGCCGATGGCGTGACGCCGGCCGCCGACCCGCACCTGCCGCAGCCGCTGTGGTTCAAGGATTACGCGGTGGACGTGGAGCAGGCCGACCCGGATTCGATGTACACGTTGTATCATGCGGCGTTGGCGATTCGTCAGGAGTCGCTGACCGCCACGCGCGACACCACCGCCGAGCAGGTGGATATGGGAGCGGACGTGGTGGCGTACCGCCGTGCGGCGGTTGAGGGACGCACGTTCACCTCGGTTACTAACTTTGGCACTGCCCCGGTCTCACTGCCCGAAGGCTCTGTGGTGCTCACTTCCGGCCCGCTGACTCCCGACGGTCAACTTCCCACCGACACCTCTGCGTGGGTAATCAAGTAACTCTGTGGTTCACTGCGTGGTGGAAGTTTGGCTACGTGGTGGGACCATACTAGAAGGCCGCCGTTCCGAATGAATCGGAGCGGCGGCCTTTTGGTACGTGCTGGGTACTCCCCTCAGGCGCTTATGCGCCAGCGGGAGCTACAGGGGCTCACTGAACCTGGGCGCGGGCGATCTTGCCGGTGAAGGAGTTGGCCTCGTCGGCATCCTTGACGCCATCCTTGTTCCAGGAGAACATGGCGCGCAGCTTCGGGCCGACGGTCTCGATGCGCTCGTTGGAGTACTTCTCCTGCAGCTCCTTGAAGTGCGGGGCGCCGGCATCCTGGTCGTCAATGAACTCCTTGGCGAAGGAGCCGTCCTGGATGCGCTGCAGGTGGTATTCCATGCGCTTGCGGCAGTCCTCGTTGATGACGGTGTTGACGTAGTCGCCGTACTGAGCGGTGTCAGAGCAGGACCAACGAGCCTTGTTCAGACCGCCCTCGTTCATCAGGTCGACGAGCATCTTGAGCTCGTGGCAGACCTCGAAGTAGGCGATTTCCGGCTGGTAGCCGGCGTCGGTCAGGACTTCGAAGCCCATCTCGACGAGCTTGTTCACGCCACCCATGAGCACGTTCTGCTCGCCGAACAGATCGGTCTCGGTCTCTTCCTTGAAGGTGGTCTTGATGGCGCCGGCGCGCAGAGCACCGAGGGCCTTGGCGTAGGCGAGGGTCAGGGCCCAGCCGTCACCGCGCGGGTCCTGCTCGACGGCCACGACGACCGGGACGCCACGGCCAGCAGCGTACTCACGACGAACGATGTGGCCCGGGCCCTTCGGGGCAACCATGAACACCGGGTGATCCTCGGTGGGCTTGATGTAGCCGTAGTGAATGTTGAAGCCGTGAGCGAAGGCGACGGCGGCACCCGGCTTGATGTTGGGCTCGATGTCGTTGGCCCAGATGGTGCGCTGGTACTGGTCGGGGGCCAGAATCATAATCACGTCGGCTTCGGCGGAAGCCTCGGCCACGGACTTGACCTCGAGGCCCTGTTCCTTGGCGAAATCAACCGACTTGGAGGTCGGACGCAGGCCGACGACCACGTCGACACCGGAATCGCGCAGGTTCAGCGCGTGGGCGTGGCCCTGGGAGCCGTAGCCGATGATTGCGACTTTCTTGCCTTCGAGGACGGAAAGATCGCCGTCGTTCTCATACCAGATTTGTGCTGCCATGGTACTTGGCACTCCTTTTTTATGTAGTGGGGTGAACGCCTGCCGGCGCCCGGGTTTCTACTATTCGCAGATGAAATTCGCGTAGTAACATGCATGGATTTTGTCCTGCAAACTGCAGGCCTATCCTACCTGAGCCCGCGCCTAGGCATGTGTCCAGTCCACAAAGTGAGCTGCGGAACCGCAAAAATCCAGTTTCATAACGCCGCGTTCAGCAAAGCAACAACGGCGTCGCCCGCATAACGCGGGCGACGACCTATGAAAACATCAGATTCCTTCCTGGATGATCTGACGATACCGGTATGCCGAATCTTTCCAGATACGCTTCTGCGTCTCATAATCAACACCGATAATGCCGAATCGCTTCGAATATCCGAAGGCCCATTCGAAATTATCCAACAATGACCATGCAAAATAACCGACCACCGGAACTCCGGCCTCGATGGCATCGGCGATTGCACGAATATGATGATTAAGATAGGCTACGCGCTTCGGATCATGGATGATCCTTCCACCCGGAGCAGAGGAATCCTCAGTCACCTCGTCCTTCCACGCAGAACCATTCTCCGTAACCATCAGGTCCAGCCCCGGATAGCGCTTAGCAAGACCGACCAGCATTTCGGTCAGGACCCGCGGTTCCTGATTCCACCCCATATCCGTCAGTTCGCCTTCAGGCGGCAATGCATCAACGATATCCTGCGCCGGCACAGCCTGCATGTGATCGTTTCTACGCCGCTCGCACTCCGCAGGATCGGTCACACCTTTCACGTGAGTGGAGGAATAGTAGTTAATGCCCAAGCATTGAACAGGCTGGCGAATCGTCTTCAGATCATCGTCTCGGATGAACGACCAATCGGTGTAGTCGGTGGTAACGTCGAAGATTTCAGGATCATAGGCGCCATCGAGCATCGGACCGAGAAACACCTCATTGGAAAGCAGATCATTACGATGCTTGGCCATACGATCCGCCTCACTGTCGCTTTGCGCGACGCAAGCGCTCAAGTTCAAAGTGACGGATACCTTGGCCCGCTCGCCGAGTGTGTCGTGAACAGCCAAAGCGCCTAAGCCATGGGCAAGATTCAAGTGATGCACCGCCGACAGCGCCTTGCCGTAATCACGCACACCCGGCGCATGGATGCCATTGCCATATCCGAGATATGCCGCGCACCATGGCTCATTCAACGTAGTCCATGTATCGACGCGATCGCCGAAAGCCTCGGCCAAAGCATGTACGTAATCGCCGTACCGCAATGCCGTATCGCGATTCGCCCAGCCTCCCTGGTCTTCCAAGTATTGCGGCAAATCCCAGTGATATAACGTGACGACAGGCCGAATACCCGCATCGCGTAGGGCATCTAATACCTTGATGTAATGCTCCACGCCCTTGGAATTGACCTTGCCGTCAGCCAAGGGAACGATTCGTGGCCATGCAATGGAAAGCCTATAGGCGTTGACGCCAAGTTCTTTAAGCAACGTTATGTCTTCTGGGTATCGGTGGTATTCGTCGCAGGCCACCTCGCCGGAGGAATGATCTTCGATAGCACCGGGAACCGCACAGAAAGCATCCCAGATGGATGGCGCGCGCCCGTCTTCGTGAATGGCACCTTCGACCTGGTACGAGGCTGTCGCCACCCCCCATGTGAAATTTTTCGGAAAAACGAATGTCATAATCAAGCTCCTCATGAATTATGGAAAGTGAAAACGCTCCGCCCGGCATGACCGGTTCATTGTGTACCGAGCAGAGCGTGAAATTTCAGAACATCGGAACTGAGAATCAGCCCTTCACCGCACCGGCCATGATGCCGGCGACCAATTGCTTGCCTGCCACGAAGAATAGCAACAGCAACGGCGCCGTAGTAAGAATGACACCGGACATCACGATGGTGTAATCGGTGAAGTACGCGCCCTTCAATGCAGCCGCAGCGGTGGTGAGCATGTAGCTCTTGTTTGCGCCGAGCACCAGCATGGGCCAGAAATAGTTCGTCCATTGGCCGATGAACGTAAACAGAAACAGCATGGAGGCCGCAGGACGCGCGGCGGGAACGCCGACGGAGATGAAGGTGCGGAACATGCTGCAGCCATCCACTCGCGCCGCCTCAATCAATTCGTAAGGCAAGGCGTCGGTGATGTACTGGGTCATCCAGAACACGCCGAATGCACTGACCAGACCCGGGATGATCACGGCGAGCAGATTGCCGTACAATCCGGCCTTGTTGGCCATGATATACAGTGGCACAACAGTGAGCTGCTGCGGAATGGTCATAGTGGCGACCACTGCAGTAAGCAGAACGCTGCGACCGCGGAAATGCAATTTGGCAAATGAGTAGCCGGCAAGCGTGCTGAAGAACACGGTGGATACGGATACGACCACGGCCACGGTGACGGTTCCGCCTAAAGCCTGCCAGAATTTCAGTTCGCCGAGCGCGCGACTGAGATTATGCAGCAGTGCAGTGCCCGGAATCAGAGCTCTCACACCATACTGGTTGCTTGGCGTATTCTGCGATGCGATGGACAACGCGTAATACAACGGGAATACAAATATCAGCAGTGTGACAATAAGAATTGCATAGCTTCCCCAACCAGGCTTACGTCCTTCGGATGTCATGCCGAGACGCGCATTGCGCTGCCGTTTGGCCGCACGCGCGACACTCTTTCCATAGACCTGTTCCAGGGCCGGAACGCCCACTTCCCTCTTATCGGATTCATTGGTCAAATCAACCATGATTTCCTCACTTTCTCTCTGCCACCTGCTGTGCGTCCATGCGGCCATTCACGCCAGTGCGGATGGCCTTCTGACGTTCGGCTTCATCCCGTTGCGCAGAAAGTCGCGCGGCTTCCTTGGACTCTCTGGATTGCCCGCCTGTGGCAAGACGCTGGGTCAGCGCATAATTCAGCAAGGAGATAGCGACAACAATCAGGAAGAGGATCCATGCCACAGCGGCCGCTCTGCCCAGGTTCGGCTGTCCGGGGGTCACACTGACGAAGCCGAGCTTGTACAGGTACAGGCTAACGGTTAGGTATTGGTTGTTCGCACCGCCACCGGCGGAAGCACCGTTATGGAACATCTGAGGTTCATCAAAGATCTGCAAACCACCAATGGTCGAGGTGATGATGACGAAGATTAGCGTCGGCCGAAGCATCGGCAGAGTGACAGAACGGAACGTACGCCATTTGCCCGCACCATCCACGACGGCCGCTTCAAGCACATCGCGGGGAATGGCCTGCATAGCGGCAAGCAAAATCAGCGTGTTATAACCGATATAGCGCCAGTTAACAATGGTCGCGATGGCGACATGCGACCAGAATGTGTTGCCGTGCCACATGATCGGCTGCATGCCGATTTGCTGTAGCAGTACATTGATGGCACCCATTTTGTCGGAGAAAACCTGCGAAAAGATAATGCCCGCAGCGGAAGGCGCGACGATGTACGGCAGCAACACGCCCATACGCCAGAACGTCTTAGCTTTGAGATTTGCGTCAAGAACCCATGCGAGCCATAGCGCGATGATGATCTGCGGTACGGAGCTCAGCAGGAAGATAGAGACTGAGTTGCGCAATGCCACGTAGAAGGTCGGCTGATGCAGCACCCACATGAAGTTGCCGAACCAAGAAGCATTCGTGGTGCCGCAAGTGGAACCGCACACCGCGAATCCAGCATCGCCGGTGAGCGTGTTGAACTGCCTAGTCGCGATCCACATGGTGTAAAGCAGCGGAAACAGCCCAACTATGAGGAAGAGGATGAAGAATGGAGCGATGTAAAGGTATGGAGACGCTTTCCATTCGAACATCTCCAACCGGCTATGCCAGTCTTGTTTCGACTTGGCTTGGCCGTGACTTTGCCGTGCCGTCATATTGTTTTCCTTCCAAATAAATCTCTCATCGGGGAGGATGTACACCCAGCGACGCATCCTCCCCGATGCGCCAGTCGATCAGGACAGGGACTTCACGTCGTCGACGTATTGCTTCCACGCCTGGGACGGTGTCTGCTCCTTATTGACATCCACACGATCCAATGCGTTGCCGAACTTCGAATCGATATCGAAATACTGGGCACCCATATATGGAACAACCTTCACAGCCTTCGCTCGGTCTGCGAAGATCTTGCCGGTCGGAGCATTGTTGAGGAAGGTATCCACTTTGTTTGAAACGGTATCATTGGCCATTGCAGTCGGCGAGCTTGGATAGTTCGAAGCGGCCTTGAAGGTAGCTACCTGCTGCTCAGGGGCGGTAAGCCATGCCACCAGTTTGGCGGCCTCCTCCTTTACCTTGGAGCTCTCCGGCACTACAAGCCAGGAACCACCTTGGTTGGAACCGCCACCAGGAGTGACATCAGCGATGTCCCATCCCTTGAAATCGGAGCCTGCATTGCCTTTGATGTTGTTGACCAGCCATGCGGGACACATGATGGTGGCAAAGCCCTTATCAGACTTGAATTGCGCGTTCCAATCATCGCTCCACTGAGTCAGATGGGCGGACATATCGGTGGTGGCAGTCAGCGTTTCGAAGTTCTTCTTCATTTTGTCAGTGGTGGCAACGATGGTGCCGTCCTTCTTGACGTAGGATTCCTTCATTTGGGATTTCATGGTGCCCCATAGCCCGCCCATGGCGTCATACCACGGCAAGCCAGTCTTCTGGGTATATTCACGGCCTACCTTGAAGTACTGATCCCAGGTCGCAGAATCTCCACCGAGCATCTTGGCGACTTCGGTACGATCGGTGGGTAGACCAGCCTTCTGGAACAAATCGGAACGGTAGCACACGGCAGTCGGACCGATATCGTTACCTGCGCCAATTATCTTGCCATTGGCCTTGCCACCTTCGACCTTCCAGTCAAGCCAATCGTTCTTTTTGAGGTAGCTGCTCAGATCCATGAAGGAATCAGAGATCGCAAGCACTGATGGCATCCAGGCAATGTCGGCAGCATAGATGTCGTAGGCGTCAGAACCGGAAGAGATGGCCGTGTTGAAAGCCGAACGCGCCTCATCGGAACCCGAGGCGATAGTCTCTTCGATTTTGATGTTCGGATGCAGCTTTTCGTACTTGCTCCACAAGTCAGCACTTGGGCGCTCATTGGTGGGCTTACCATAGCCAAAATTATTAAAGGTTTGAATCTTGATAATCGTTTTTCCATCTTTAGTGGTAGCGTTTCCACTATTATTAGCAGTACCGCAAGCTGCGAGGCTCACCACGGTAGCAACAGCTAACACAGCTGAAAACATCGCCTTTGACCTCTTCATTTTATCTCCTTCCGCATCACTGCGCTCGATTCGGAAAGCCTCATCACTTCCCTTTATTTTTGGAACCGTTTCCAAAAACAGTTCTAAGATAGCACACCCTACGAAAAACAACAAATCCATGCCGGATTAGCATTCAGGCATGGATTTCAAAAAATACAACCGCTGATTCGGGCAATACCATCAGACGCTATCACGTTTGATTAGTGACGCAGGCAATACTTGTGCCACAGTGTTCCATTCCCCGTGCTCCAACCGCCAACACAGCATTTCGGCAATCACCTGAGCCATATCGTGCAACGGCTGGGCAAAAGTGGTCAGTTTCGGATTCGTCATCGTCGCAACCGGGAAATCATCGAACCCAATCACCGATACATCATTGGGCACTTGCCTTCCATGCTTGGCCAGCGCCTGCAACACACCCACTGCGATCTGATCGGACTGCGCAAAAACACCATCCACTTCGGGATACTGCTCGAGAATCCTTTCGCATGCCTCAAAACCGTGCTCCGCAGTATATTCTCCCGAGATCACTGCCAACGGCTTCATCCCCTGGTCAGCAAGACCGTTCACACACCCCATAGTGCGCTGCTTCGGTGCCATCATATCGTCCGGCCCGGCAATGATGCCTATATTTCTGCGGCCTCTCTCAACCAACAATTCCGCAGCACAGTACGCCGCCCCCTCATTATCGACGTCCACATACGGATATCTCATACGAGGAAACGGGCGGCCTATGAATACCGTGGGCTTATCGAAATCATGAAAGACCTGTGCCAATTGTCGTGAATAGTGGAAGCTCAGCACCACCACTCCGTCTGCGCTGGAATCACGTAGCAGACGTTCCAGGGATTCCGTGTCCTGCAGTTCGGTCAACGCAAGGAACGGTAACATACGACGCTCGCTGAATGCCCTCGAAAGCTCACCAAGAATCCCCGCGACGAACATATCCCTGAAGATGAAATCCGTATGTTCAGGAATGGCTATGGCGACAATATTGCTTCGCCCACTCATCAACTGACGTGCTGCTGGATTCGGTACAAAATTCAACTCCCCTGCGGCACGAAAGACCTTCTCACGGGTCGCTTTTGAAGCCGAGCCATGACTCAGCGCACGCGAAGCCGTCGAAACAGCCACGCCGGCCCTCTTAGCCACGTCACGAATAGTTGCCTTCTGCCCGTTTGCCACGTCTCCTCCTGTCGCCGATCCCACCGTTCATCCATTGTAAGGCCACAACCCATATATCTCCCATGGCAGTCGATTCGGACGAAATCCGGCTTGAAAACGTCCGAATCGACACCCATCCTGCGCCATCCGTCCGAATCAACCGCACACCGGGGACAACAACAGGGGGCAACAAACAAAGCCAGACACCACCCATACAACACAAAAAGCGCCGTCCGCGTGAAGCGGGCAGCGCTTTTGTTATCTCTCGTTACGAGCCTAGTGAAAGAATCTCACTGAACCTGGGTACGAGCGATCTTGCCGTTGAAGGACTCAGCCTCATCCTTGTCCTTGGCCTCGGCGTTGTTCCAGGAGAACATGGCGCGCAGCTTCGGGCCAACAGTCTCAAGGTGCGGGTGAGAGAACTCTTCCTGCAGCTTCTTGAACTTCGGGGCGCCAGCAGCCTGGTCATCCATGAACTCCTTGGCGAAGGAGCCGTCCTGAATGCGCTTGAGCTGGTACTGCATGCGCTTCTTGGTCTCGTCGGTGATGACGGTGGAGGTGTAGTCGCCGTACTGAGCGGTGTCAGAGCAGGACCAACGAGCCTTGTTCAGGCCACCCTCGTTGGCCAGGTCGACCAGCATCTTCAGCTCGTGGAACACCTCGAAGTAGGCGATCTCCGGCTGGTAGCCAGCCTCGGTCAGCACGTCGAAGCCGAGGTCGCACAGGTGGTTGATGCCGCCCATGAGGACGTCCTGCTCACCGAACAGATCGGTCTCGGTCTCCTCGGTGAAGGTGGTCTTGATGGCGCCTGCACGCAGAGCGCCCAGAGCCTTGGCGTAAGCCAGGCACAGCGGCCAGGTCTTGCCGTCCGGGTCCTGCTCAACAGCAACGACGACCGGGACACCACGGCCAGCGGCGTACTCACGACGAACGATGTGGCCCGGGCCCTTCGGGGCAACCATGAACACCGGGTGATCCTCAGACGGCTTGATGTAACCGTAGTGGATGTTGAAGCCGTGGGCGAAGGCCAGGGCAGCGCCCGGCTTCAGGTTCGGCTCAACGTCCTTCTTGTAGACGGCTGCCTGGTACTGGTCAGGCAGAAGAATCATCACAACGTCAGCCTCAGCGACGGCCTCACCAACCGGTTTGACCTCAAGGCCCTGCTCCTTGGCGAACTCCACGGACTTGGAGGTAGGACGCAGGCCGACGACCACGTCGACACCGGAGTCACGCAGGTTCAGCGCGTGGGCGTGACCCTGAGAACCGTAGCCCAGGATAGCCACCTTCTTGCCATCGAACACGGACAGATCGGCGTCCTTCTCGTACCAGATAGTTGCTGCCATTTTTGGCGCTCCTTTTATTTATTTGTTTATTTATGGGGTTGAATTTTTCTTGCGTTCTGCGGGGTTTCGCTGAGCGATATTCTGTTGTGGCTTTCCTTGTGGGCTTTTCCGATATGCAGGTTTAGTCCCGTCGCATCGGAAAAGCCCTGTAGGGGTTCACTTAGTGGAATTAGGGGTTTTCACGTTGTGAACATCGTCACTTGGTAAAGTCAACGTCCTTAGTCTCCTTGCAGGTGAGCACGGAGACGAGGCAGCACACGGCCATCACGGCAAGGTAGAGGCCCACGGAGTGGACGCCCCAGTGGGAGCTCAGCCAAGTGGCGATGGTCGGCACGAAAGCCGCGCCGACGATGGCGGCCAGGTTGTAGCCGATGCCGGAGCCGGAGTAACGCACGTTGGCGTCGAACAGCTCAGGCAGGAAGGCGCCGATCGGGCCGAAGGCGATGCCCATCAGGGCAAAGCCGACGCACAGGAACACCATGTTGGCGAAGAAGTTCTTCTGGCCGACCAGACCACCGTCCAGCAGGAACGGGAAGAGTACGGCGAACACCACAAGTGCGCAGGAGGAGAAGGTCAGCACGCGACGGCGGCCGATCTTGTCCGCGTACAGGCAGGACAGCACGATGAACAGGGCGAACACGCAGATGGAGATCATGAGCATGAGCAGGTATTCCTGGTTGGTGAAGCCAAGGTTGCCGCCGCCTTCGCCCTGCTCCTTGGTGCCCCAAGCGAGGGACCAGGTGGCGAGCGTGTAGAACAGCGTGTAGGTCACAGCCACAAGGAAGGTGGCCTGCAGCACCTGACGCCAAGACTTGCGGAAGACCTCGGTCAGCGGGGACTTGACAACCTTCTTCTGCTCCTGAGCCATACGGAAGATCGGGGTCTCCTCCATGTGAACGCGGACCACGAGACCGACGATCACCAGGATGGCGGACAGCAGGAACGGCACACGCCAGCCCCAAGCCAGCATCGCGTCCTGATTGTTGAAGGATTCGAGCACGAAGTAGGTGCCGTTGGACAGGAAGAAGCCGATCGGGGCGCCGAGCTCCGGGAAGGAGCCGTACAGTGCGCGCTTGTCTTCAGGCGCGTTCTCGGTGGCGACCAGTGCCGCGCCGGACCATTCGCCGCCCAGGCCGATGCCCTGGATGAAACGCAGCAGGCAGAGGATGGCGACTGCACCAACGCCGACCTGATCGTAGGTGGGCAGGCAGCCAATCAGGAAGGTGCCGACACCCATGGTCATCAGGCTGACGACCAGCGTGGTCTTGCGGCCCATGCGATCGCCGAAGTGGCCGAAGATCAGCGAGCCCAGCGGGCGGGCGATGAAGGCGACGGCGAAGGTCAGCAAGCTCATCAGCAGTGCGACGGTGGGGTTGTCCTTCGCGGAGAAGAAGATGTGCGGGAAGTAGTTTGCCGCGGCGGTGCCGTAGGCGTAGAAGTCATAGAATTCGATGGCGGTACCGACCATCGACGCGGCGATCACGGTCTTGACCGAATCGCGTACCAAGGTAGCGGCTTTACCTGCCGCCTGCCCTAAGCCAGTCTCTTCGACTGCTGCAGTCATTGTTACTCCTGTTTTGCTCTCGTTCACTCTCATCGGCGGGCGATTATTTCGCCCCACAGGGAGGTTGTTGTTCTGTCGCTGTGTTGTTGCCGTGTACTGTCCGCTACCGTTTCCGTCTGCGGGATTCTGCCGTAAGCCTTGTGAGCGCAACAAAAAAAGCCCCGCATCATGCAGGGCCGTGCCGATTGTGTCAGCTTGATTGGCCCTGCCTTCGTTGACGGGGCTTCAAGCATCAGTGCCGAATTAGTCCGCCAGCGAAGACGGGCTAATAATTCGTGCGGATACAAACGCAGAAGCATTGAATCCAGTCATCGCGTGGCCTCCTTTCGGTATTTCCTCAGGCCGTTCGACCTGAACTGGAATGTAAACATAGGTTTGTATGTCTTGCCAATCCAGCAAGGGTTCACATTGTGGACATTGTGACGTAGGAGTCATGTGAGATGGGTGACTGTGGGCGGCCGTGACTCGGCTCCCCTCAGTCGCCTACGCCGCCAGCTCGGCCGCAATTACAGACGGGCTACCGCCCGCAGTCTGCCTGCTCGCCTCCCGGCTCGCCTTCGCCTACAAACAGTCCACCGGACTGTTTGCTTCACAGCTCAGCCTCAGAGAGGGGAGCCAAGATAGGAGTCACCGGGTGGTTTCGCCGGGGATGAGGGCTACGGGGATGACTTCTTCGGGAGTGGGTTGGGTGTCAACGTCCGAAGCGCTACCGTCTTGGACGGAGAGGCGGGGCCGCCGTCGGCGGCGATCTGTGAGTCCATGCGGACGGCGAGCGCGGCGGCGATGGCCGGGAAGTCCTGTCGAATCGCGGTCAGGCGTTTGCCGGCGGTTTCGGCCATGAGAGTGCCGTCATAGGCGATGACTTGCAGATCAGCAGGCACCTCGATACCCCGTCGTGAGGCTTCCTGCAATGCCACGGATGCCACCACATCGGAGCCGACGATGGCGTCGACATCAGGATACTGTTCGAAAATGGCGCATGCGGTGGCTTCGTGGGCGGCGATGTCGGCCACGGTGCCGGCTTCGACATAATCGCAGGCAATGCCGGCCTCAGCCAGCAGACGCTCGACGGTGAGATGGTAGCGAATCGTGGGGAAAGTGGTGCCTTCCGCGAACTGGGAACGCGGGCCGCCAACGAGCACCACGTGGCGCGCGCCGGAATCGATGAGCTGGCGCGCAATCAGACGGCCTCCCTGTTCATGATCAGACCGGACGACCGGCACACCCTCACCGAGCGTGCGGTCGAAAGCGACAATTGGCCGATGGATGGAGGTCCAGTAGTCGGCCGGATGCTCGGTGTGGGCCGCCATGATGATGCCGTCCATCATGTGCCGCTGGAGCATATCGACGTATTCGCCCTCGCCTTTGTCCGCATCGGCGGTGGAACACAATAGGGTTTTGAGGTCGCGCGCGGCGAACTCGCGCTGCAGATGCGCGGTGAGTGTGGAGAAGAACGGGTGGGCGATGGTCGGCATGATCACGCCGATGGTGTTGGTGCGGTTTCGGTAGAGGTTGCGGGCCAGCTCGTTGGGAATGTAGTTGAGCTGGCGCATCGCGGACTCGACTTTGGCACGCATATCGGCCGAGACGTAGCCGGTGTTGTTGACCACCAACGAAACGGTGCTTAAGGACACCCCTGCCGCTTTGGCTACGTCGCGCATGCCGACCATGGTTTTGCTCCCCTGCGAGTACTGGACTGGATCACTGCTGACCAGTGTACTCGAACCGGTTTATTATTCGGCAGATTTGGTGGTGAGGGTGGCGATTCCGGCCAGCAGCACCATGACGATGGCGGACGGGAAGAGCAGGTAATAGCCGAAGCTATGCTCGAAGGCGTTCACCAGTAGCGCGCCGATGATGGCGGCGAGCGCCAGACCGGCCGAGTTGGCGAGCGCATAAATGCCGAGGTCGTGGCCGGCTCGGCGCGGGTCGGGCAAAGAGTCCATCACCAGTTCAAGTCCGAGCGAATCGTAAATGCCGAAGGCGAATCCGGAGATCAACGCAAACAGCAGCATGCCGTTTTCACGGGCAGTGCCGGTGGACCAGACGCCAAGGCCCCATGCGAGCCCCAGACCAATCGCATACAGCAGGCAGGCACCGGCCACCACACGGGCCACGGGAATGTTCTTTTCCTCGATTCGCTCGGAAATCGGCCCGGCGGCCCAGGAGGCGAGCGCGGCACCGATCAATGTGGCCACAGCCATACCGGCAATGAGGAATCCGGCCGGAATGGTCAGCGGCGCGGACGTAAGTACCACGGCCTTGCCATAAACCCAGAAACGTACGAGATACCACAGAAACACACCGGTCAGCCCAACACCGGCCATCATGCACGTACGGGCGGCGAACACCCGGGAGAACTCGGGAGCGTGGGCCGGCGGGCGCAATTGGTCAAGTACCTGACTGCGGTCAAAAAGCTGGTTCGGCTGCTCAGCGCTAGAAGGCTCCTTGGGCAGAATCAATACGGTGGCAATACCGGACACTGCAAATAGCACGGCGGTGTAACTAAACGGCGCAAACGAATTGAACATCACACCAAGCGCACCCATGCACACGCCAAGCGCTTGGCCGAGCATCACACCGATGCCATGCCAGCGTTCGATGCGAGGGCGGAACTTGTCGGGCACCCGTTCGCTGATGGCGCTGGTCAACGGCACGGAAAGCATCGCATAGGCGAACTGTAGGAACACCCAGAAAATACAAAGCACAATGATGCCGATATTCTGCCCCAGAATCAGCGTGATCAGCGCGCACAGCAGACCTCCGCCAACCATCCACGGGGTACGACGGCCCAATGGCGTGCGTGTGCGGTCGGACAACACTGAAATCAGCGGCATCGCAAACATGGAGGCCACTACGCCGACAATCACCAACACGGCCAGGGGCATCGCCAATTCGGTGGCGACGGGCAACGGGCGGCCAGTGGCCGGATTGATGGCGATATGACCGGCAACAGCAGTGTCATAGCCGAACGTACGCGCAATCGCGTTGGGCATGGCAATGGTGTTCAACGCCACCCAAGGTGCGCCGACCAGAATTGAAGCAGCGAAGAAACCCCAGTTGAGTCGGGAGACCTGACCTGCGGTAGGGCGTTGGCCATTGACGGCGACCATGGGATCGCGCATGTCGAGGTAGGCGGACGACATATCCGGCGCGGGAGTGTCCACACTGGCGGCTGCAGCAGCGGCTGCCGAAGAACCGGCGGAAGCCAATCGCACAGCCTGGGCCTCAGGCTGGTCCGCAGAGGCTTCGGGCGGGCGGCGGCGATTCTTGATGGCCAGTCTGGCCACGGCGGCTTTGTCTTCGGGACTTAGGACCTTGTCCAAATCCGGGCGATCATCAATACCCGGACGCACATACGGTTCCAACATGATGCTGCTCTTTCTCTGTTCTGCTGCTCGTCTCGTCGATTCCGGCGGGATGCTTGGGCCGCGCCCGCAGGAGCACGACCTTCAACCCCGCATACGCAAAACCGCCCGAGCGCACTGGCTTCAGTGCACTGCGGGCGGTTTGCTCTCCATGAACCCAGCTTACGCCGGGCGCACTACTTGGAGCGCGCACAGCGGAGTGGCGTTTATGGGCCAACGGTTAGTCGATATCGGCAATCGGCGGGTTGGCGAGCAGATCGTGGGTTTCGTGGTCGCCGGCGGCATCGCTCCAGGCAAGGCTGGCGACCGGGGTGGTATTGTCTGTGCCGAGGCCGCGTCCGGGCTCGAAGGTGAGGGCGGCCGTGGACGCGCCGTCGGCGGCGGTCCAGCGGAAGGTGATGGACGTGTCGCCATCGACCTCGTAGCTGAACTCGCCATCGAATGCAGACAGCTCGTTGCGGAACTTGGCCAGGGCGTTCAGGGCCTTGACCACCGGGCGTTCGAGGTTTTCATCGATTTCGGCGGTGGAGTAGTAGTGGCGGTTGATGTCGCGGCCGTTGTTGGTGCGGCGCAGCAGTTCCATGTCGTTGCGGCCGGCGAGCGCGCCCACGTAGTAGACCTGCGGCACGCCCGGCAGGAAGAACTGCACGGCGCGGGCGGCCAAGTAGTGCTGGTCGTTGCAGCCGAGGGCCGAGTAGTACGTGGAGTTGACCTGGTAGAGGTCGAGGTTGGACGCGGCGGCACCGGTGGCGGCCTGGGATTCGCCGTGGGTGTTGGCATGGATGGTGTTGACCAGGTTGTCGACGTCCTCGTCGGGCACGAGGCCCTTGAGGGAGCGGTCGAGCTGGTCGGAGCCGATGTCGATCACGCCGATGCCATCGTGCGTATCGAGCACGGTGACGGCGTTGTTCGGGCGGATCTCGGTCCAGTGGGCCACGGGTTCGACGTGACCGGTGAACAGCGAGTGCAGAAGCAGCGGCGGCAGGGCGAAATCGTAGACGCGGTCCACCTTGGAGGCGATTTCCACCTGCTTCTTGTAGTAGCTGTGAACCTCGATGAGGATTTCAAGGCCGCGCTTGACGCCCTCCTCGCGCAGACGGGAGATCAGCTTGAACGTCTTCGGAGTCATGAAGCAGCTCGTGCCAGCTTCCTTAGCGCCGTAGCCGACGGCGTCGAGGCGGATGTAGCTGACGTGAGAGGCGGCCATCTGGTCGAAAATCGACATGAGGTATTCCCAACCCTTGTCGGAATCGGTGTCGATGTCCACCTGCTGCGGGGTGAAGCTCA